>PDVH01000101.1_pt2 | contig 13610 bp, 15 predicted proteins | sample 1369781 | NCBI WGS metagenome assembly PDVH01 (sample SAMN07795378, study PRJNA414565) | Alkali sediment metagenome, whole genome shotgun sequencing project. | isolation source: glacial lake sediment | place: Bosnia and Herzegovina: Donje Bare Lake | collected 2016-06
CATGGGCTCGGAGAAGGGCCTTTCACGCCGGAGAGAGCCGGTTCCCTTCCCACAATAGATTTGCTCAATCTTGCATTGTCGGGAAAGATTGACAGAAAAGAGATGCAGGGCCGGCTTGTGGGGCAGGGAGGCCTCATGGCATATCTCTCTACAACGGATGGGCAGAAGATCCGCGACATGATCAATGGGGGAGACGAAAGGGCGAAACTGATTTATGAAGCCATGGCCTATCAGATTGCCAAGGACATCGGTGCCATGTGCGTCGTCTTAAAAGGCGCAATCGACGGAATCATAATTACAGGCGGACTGGCCCATTCAGAAATGCTGACTGACTGGATCAGGGAGTGGGTCGGTTTCCTCGCGCCTGTCTTCGTCTTTCCCGGTGAAGACGAGATGTCGGCCCTGGCCGAAGGCGGCCTGCGGGTCCTGCTGAAGGAAGAAGAGGTAAAAAGCTACCTGTGATATTTTTATTTCAGACCCATGGCCAGGAGGGCGGCGCCGATGGCACCGTTCACCTGGGCATATTCTGAGACCTCGACGGCCATTCCGATCTTTCTCTCGAGGGCCTTCACAACACCGATATTCTTTGCCACGCCACCCGTCATCACCACGAGAGGTGCAATCCGCAAACGGTTTGTCATAGCCGCTATCCTTGCGGCGATGGACTCGTGTATGCCGGCAATAATGTTCTCTCGCTTTTCGCCCTTTGAGATGAGTGAGATGACTTCCGATTCGGCAAAGACAGTGCACAGGCTGCTGATTCTGGAGGGATCTCCTGCTCTCAGGGAAAGGGCTCCAAATCCGTCAAGTTCCACTTCCAGTGCCCTCGCCATTACCTCCAGGAAGCGCCCTGTGCCGGCGGCGCACTTGTCGTTCATGGCAAAGTTTTTCACCTTCCCCTTTTCGTCGAGGACGATGGCTTTGCTGTCCTGCCCGCCGATATCAATGACAGAGCGGGTGCGGGGATTCAAATAATGGGCACCCGCACCGTGACAGATGATCTCCGTCATAGCCTTGTCCATAAACTTCACGCTGTTCCTGCCGTATCCTGTGGACACGACTCTCCTTACGTCAAACTTTTCAATGCCGAGTTCTGTGAGCAGTTCCTCGTACACCTTCGTGCCAGCCTGTTCAGCGTTGTAGCCGGTAAAAATGACCCTTGTACCGCTTATCTTCCCTTCGGCCATGACGGCCGCCTTTGTGGTGATAGATCCGATATCAATTCCTGCTGTAATCATAAGTGGCTCTCATTAATCTACTGCCTAAGTGCACCATTTCATTATTAAGGTGTCATATCGACTGAAGGGAGATATCTTTTAGTTTTACCCTTACTAAGTTTTCTCGCTACACCCGAAATGACAATAGTACATGGAAATTTCCGAACTGCCGCATGAAATACGTAAGCGAATTTATGAACCAGTGTACTATGCCCCTTTTCGCTGCTTGATAATTTCCATGAAGGCATCGATGCGCGTGGAAACCTGGCTCTCTGAAAAGCTCCGCTCATCCACCATATCCGCCTCAATCATCAGGCAGGGAATCCCTCTTTCCTTCTCTACGATCTTCTGGATATCGTACTGGCCAAGGGAATAAGGTTTGCAACTCCGGTTCGAATGCATCACGATGCCGTCGACCTTGTACGTGTCCACCATTTCAAGCACCGTACGGGCCATCTCATCCACACCGATATTGAGGTAGATGCGCGTGTAGGCTTCGGCCATGGAGTCAAAGAAGTTATTCTCGTCGATGTACTTCGTCGTGCCGCACCAGGCGGAAGTATAGGTATCTGCCACGAGGCAGGCATTGTGAGAAGCCAGTTTTTCCGAGAGCCAGCGTGTCCGGGGCCAGATGGGGATATTGTCCCAGAGGAGCCTGTACTTCTCATTCGGAATGGCCCCGATCCCTCTGGCCACGCGGTCTTTCATCTTCTCCAAAAGCTGGGTGTAATAGTCGATTACCAGCGGTGTCCCTCTCAGCGTGACGATCAGCGCCAGGTGGTAAAAGGCATCAAAGGCTGTCATGGGCGCGGGCCTGTTTGCGGTCGTCGCCAGCACGGCCTGCCAGAGCCGCTGTCCCTCAAGGGAAAGCTTTCCCACAGCCTTTAGGTGGTCGCTATCCATTTTCCTTCCGCATGCCTTTTCCAGGAAAAGGACATATTCATCGAGCTGCCTGCGGACATATCTTTGGACCTCTTCTGAGTATCCCGTATGACAAAACGGTGTATCGAAGATGAAAAGGGGGACGTTGAAGTAGCGGGCCTGAACCTCATACCATTTCAGAACGGTCCCGCAGATATTATTGCAGCATATGAGCATGTCGGGACGGGGAAGACCGCCGATAGGGCCGCCGTTCACCGTTGCACAGGCGATATCAGAGCGAGCGTAGGAACAGAGGTCGCTTGAATATCCCATGGATTCCGACTTTTCACAAAGGTCCGTCCCCATCTTGCTCGCCCCTATCATGGCCCCATGGTTTTCCGGATAAACGGGAATTACATCCATCGCTATGAGGGGTTCAACGGGGCCGCCACTCGTAATCCAGGCAACCTTCCTGCCGCTGATGCGGGCGCTCTTTGCCTCCATGTAATAGATCATCATGATCTCTTTCATCTTCTTTTTCTTCTTGAAATGGAGGGCAATTTTCTTGATCTTTGCAAGAAAGAAGAGCACGATCTCCGGCATCTTATTCATAAACGTCTCACTTCCGTTTTGCATTCAGGAAAACATTTCATAACATATCGACGAATGTTTCAAACCGCGTGCGCAACTGTCCCTCCGAAGGGAGCTGATCCTCCACTTCAAGCATCATGTTCGGGATGCCTTCTCTATCGAGGAATTCCTTCATGTACGGATAATCAAAGGCATGGGGATCGCAGAACTTGAGAAAAAAGAAAACGACACCGCGGGCGTTTTTCTCTTTTACAATCTTAAGAAGATTTTCACCCCGGGTGAAGATCCCGGCATGCTTTGCCGGGCATACGGGCCGGTTCATATAACGTCCGGCAATAGCGGCGACGGGATCTGCATTATCCTTTACGGATTCCTCAAAATATCTTGAGCCCGTGCAGAAATCATCCCAGACGACGACCCCGCCGGCTTCTTCAATGATCCGATAGATATCGGGGTGATTGCAGACGCCGCCGGCCAGGACCATACGCTTACCTGCGGATAATTTTGCATTCTCCTTCTTCTTTTCCAGTTCCTCGACAACTGCAGGAAGGGCCTCCGTAAGATGGTCTCGGTCCATCATCATGGAAGCCTTGACAATGGCGTAGAGATCACTGCCTCTGATGATTCCGGGGTTTTCGGCTTTCAATTCATAAAGCCTCTTCAGAGAACCTCTGATGGTGTTGAAGATATCAATGGCGTTCTTCAACTTGTCGTCCGTGATCTGTACGCGCAAGTGCGAGGCAAGGTCATTCCTGAATTTATTCAGGACATCGATCATATATGCCCTGGCACTGTCTGTATCCAGCTTCACAGGCAGCACCACATCAACGTGAAAAGGCCCTTTCACATTCATACGCCAGATATCGGAGAGCCGCTGGATCGAATCGCAGGTGTGCGGAAAAACGGCCCCATCTAGGAAATCAAGATTGCCCGCTAGGGCCCCTTCGAGGGCTCCCCGCACGAGAGAGCAGCAGTATGATTGGAAATGCGCGTCGGCAAAGTGAATATTTTGTCCCGTCCCGAAAATCCTGAAAGGATGCGCTCCCGCGGCATATATGATTTCTTCCGGCGTATAGGAGCAGAAGTATCCTACGATCTTCCGCCCTTGTTCTTTCATTTTCCTGCCGTATGATACAGGGTCTTTCAATATGTCGCAAAACTCATCCAGTTGTTTCATTCACGAAACTCCTTATTTCAATCTCCCGCATATTTTCCTGAACTCTTCAGATTCGCGATTTCTTCCTCTTCCAGAGCCTTGAATTCAATTTCACGGGGACAGCTCCACTTGATGAGATGCTCCCGGCAATGATCAATGAGCGCATTTTCCATCTCCGGACCTGCCTTTCCCGGGTCCTTCAGGACCACGAACCCCTTTACGCGCTGCACCTGAGATTCGTCGGGAACACCTATGATGCATGCCCCTTCAACCTCGGGATGCAGGCACAGGATGTCTTCCACCTGGGCGGGGTAGACGTTCATGCCCGAAGATTTGATCATTCGTTTCCGCCTGACTTTGAAATAAAAGAATCCGTCCTCATCCATGGTACCTATGTCGCCGGTGTGGAGCCATATCCTTCCATCAGGGTGTCTCTTCAGTGTCTCCGCCGTTTCTTCCGGGTTATCCAGATACCCGAGCATAACCGCTGGGCCATGGATGCATATCTCGCCTTCTTCACCTGTGTCGGCTTCCTCAAGTGTTCCGGCTCTCACGATCTTGGCGAGCATATCCGGGAAAGGAACACCGATACTTCCTTCCCGGTATTGGTCAAAGGGAGTAACCATGATGGCCGTCACCGCTTCCGTAACAGATCTGTCTTCTGGAAACCAGGATTCCTGCCCAGGGCATCAAAAAGGGTGGGCACTCCGATCACGAACGTGGGACGCCTCTTTTTGATCAGTTTGGCCACAGTATCCGGCGTAAACTGGGGAACGAGGATGCTCCTGGCACCGCCCATGAAGCAGGCGTTCACGCAAACGCCAAGGCCGAAGCCATGAAATATAGGAAGTATGGCTAGGAGGGTGTCCTTTTCCGATAGTCCTCCGATAACGGAGACCTGCATGCCTTCGCTGATGAAGTTCATATTGGAAAGCATGATTCCTTTGGGGATGCCCGTTGTTCCTCCGCTGTAGAGGATTACGGGTGATGGCCTTTCATGAGCTCGCCCCACCACCTCACCATGGGGTCTTTGGGAACTCTCGGGATTTTCCGCCCCTTAGTGAGGTTGAAGGCTATCTTCATTATTCCTTTCAGATAATCAGGGATGCGTGTCAGGATCAAGGTCTCGAGGGGTGTCCTATCTTTGACTTCCTTGAATTTGCCGTAGAATGCGTCAAGGGTCAGGGCAAAGCGGCTCCCGCTCGAATTCAGATAGAACTCGATCTCTTTTGCAGTGGAGAGAGGATGAATCATGGCCGCTACGGCGCCGAGCTTGTTCGCCGCATAAAAGCAGATGATTCCCTGGGGTGTCGTAGGCATGGAGACGGTAATCCGATCTCCCTTCTTCATGCCGAGTGAGGCCAGGGCATCCGCGCACCGGTCGATGTCGTGGCTGAACTGCCTGTAAGTTGAGGAATAACCGAAAAAATCATAAGCCGTGGCCTCTGGACACCGTTCCACGGTCTTCATGATCGCTTCATACATGGTTACTCGCGGGTAACTGATGGATTCCGGGATGTCACCGTAAAATTTCAGCCACGGTTTCTTTTCGTACATGCCACGTAGGTGTGTGCTGCAGCCGTGGGAGACAATAATGCAGAAGACAAAAAAATGTCAATGAAAAAGGCTCTATAAAGCTGGCGCAGCATTCCCCGTAAAAAACCTCAATGCCGGCTTGCCATTCTATGACCTTCAAATTAGACTCAGTGTATCATTTGATTGTTAAGATGTCATATCGACCGAAGGGAGATATCTTTTAGTTTTGCTTCCCCTACTAAGATTTCTCGCTGCCCCTTCGCAATGCTCAGGGCTTCGGCTCACCGAAATGACAATAGTACATGGAAACTTGCGAACTGTGGCATAAAATACGAAACCGAATTTACGAACCAGTGTACTTAGGTGGCCACCAAGAGTCGGGATGAAATCAATATAGCAGCATCGAGAGCCTCGCCTTAATCAGCTGCTCAGCTTCATTCACGATTCTCTCAATGAGTTCTTTCACTGTCGGTATATCATGTATCAGTCCCATGACCATGCCGGTCCACCAGATGCCGGCTTCCAAGTCTCCGTTTGTGAGGACCTTTCTGCTTCTTTCTCCGGAAACAAGGGATAAAATGTCTGCTAATTCAGTCTCGCCGGGACGGCCTTCTACCTCAAGAACCTCGTTCGCAACGCTGTTGCGGTATACACGCCCAGTATGCCTCAATGTTCGAAGAATTAATGTCGTCTGCCGTTCGTCAGAATCGACGATCTTTCTTTTCATGTTTTCATGAACAGGGGCTTCTTTCGTTGCCAGGAAACGGGTGCCCATATTGATGCCGTGAGCGCCAAGGGCGAGGGCAGCAACCAAACCGCGGCCGTCGCCGAAACCACCTGATGCTATAATAGGTATCTTGATCTTATCTGCCGCGGCAGGAATAAGCACAAGACCGGGGACATCATCTTCACCGGGATGACCGGCACATTCAAAACCATCGATACTCACGGCGTCGCAGCCAATCTTTTCAGCTGTGAGTCCATGGCGGACTGAAGTGCACTTATGGATGACCTTGATGCCCGCTTGCTTGAATAGGGGCAGAAATCTCTCCGGATTATTCCCCGCAGTCTCGACAATCTTTATGCCGGAGTCAACAATGGCCTGAGCATACTCTTCATACGGTATGGGCTTGATGGCAGGCAGGATGGTCAGGTTGACACCGAAAGGTTTGTCCGTCATCTGCCTTGTACGTTCAATCTCCTTCACAAGTTCACGGGGAGTAGGCTGGGTCAGTGCTGTAATTACACCGAGCGCCCCGGCATTAGCCACAGCAGAAGCGAGTTCCGCGCAGCCGACATTCTGCATCCCTCCCTGCACGATAGGGTGCTCGATACCGAATAGTTCAGTAAAGCGGGTACGGATCATAGAAATACACACCTCTCAATATGATTGCTTCAGTAGGGCATATCCCTTATGAAAAGCTCACGGGGTATAATAGTTGCCATCCCCGCCTCCGCGGGGAGGATATTTGGATATGTAATCAATCAGTATGGAATAAGTGTGGGGACATAATGCCGGTATCGGAAAATTGATATTATGCCCCCGATTTTCTCGCCGTCTTCTTTCGGATGGATGAGAGAAACGGCTGTTATCAGTCACAACAGGTGATTTCAGTTCACAGGTCTCACTTAGTGCAGGGACCCAGGTATTTGCCGCTCATTGTGCTCTTCATGGTCATCTGCTTGCCATCGTGACTCGTCTTAGTAGTCTGGGACCCTTTGAATGAAGTCTTGCTGTAAGCTATCTCGCCAGTGCTGACGGTGCCGTTTTCGCAAGTCATGGTCCAAAAGACCTTGTTGCCGACCGTCTTCTGGTCTGTCATCTTGCATTTCTCCTTGCCCTGTTCTTTCTGCTGCGGTACCGCATTTTGCTTGGTCATGCAGACTTGGTGCGTCACGGGGCGCATCATTCCCTTCGGCATGCCAGGCATATTCATTGTAGTTGTTATCTCCCAGTTCCCTTCCTGGTAATTCGGCGCTGCAAAGGCTGCCACTGCATAAATAAGACTCAAGACAATCGCGACAAAAAGACTTCTCATTATCATATAGAACCTCCCTTTCTTATTGCACGTTCGTTAGGCTGTCATAATAAGAAGAACGTTGCTCACCGGGATGATTGCATAAAGGTATTTAAAAATCCAGACCTAATATGATTGCAGGGAGCTGCACGACGTGGAAGTATAATGGTTTATCCGCGGCTCATAGGATTTCTCGTTTCATTCAATGTCATTGAATGTTTCATTAAATACTTTTCTCATTTCATTGCTCTGATGCCTCATCCAAATGTCTCCACAGATCGGGATTTACCTGTATTATAGATGCCTTACAGATAATTATTGAGAATCTGATAAAGCTGGCACGGATATTTCATTTGTATAAGGCAAAACAAATCAGAAACAGAGGAGGAAACAGATCATGAGAAAGACAGTTAAGACATTAGGCTTGGCGGTATTTGTGGTGCTCATGACCGCAACGTTCGGTTTTGCCGAGTATGCAACAGCCAGTGTGAGCGAGTTCCCGTATTTTCAGCTTGGATGTCTGATTATCGGCGGGATGATGGTCATCTCTCTGAAGCAAAAATATCCGAGGTTTTATGCCGGTGAATTGATGGGCGTCTTCACAATGTATACAATTCTCGTTGCCCTGTTCACGGCGCCTGTTTTCAATGCCATTAAGAACCTTGTAGGCTAAGAGAACCAACAAACCCGGCATTCACGGCAGTATGTGATCAAATCTTGAGGAAAGGAAGATAAGGCCATGTTAGCGACTCACAAGACACACGAAAACCGCAAAATGTACAGAGCGATTTTCATGCTGAGTTCCTGGGGGTTTGTCATCGTGATTGCCTCTTTCCTCTTCCTCTATGCGGGACATAAACTGGACGAACTTCTGGGCACTTCTCCCAACTTTATGTTCGGGTTGTTTTTCCTGGCCATATTTGCCTGTATCGGCAGGCTGTATCAGGATGCCTGGTTGAAGAGAAAGGATGTCTGAGATCATTCTCCCCACGCGGATAATATAAAAGCTCTTTTCACGATCTGTGATCCTCGCTAAAGCCCCTCTGCGCATCTTCGCAAAGGGGCTTATTTTATGATTCGGCATTGTTGGGAATAAAAGTTGGATAGATTAAGTTCATAATCTATCAAGTTCATTGCTTACAACCAAACCAATCCTCCCCAGCACGCGTTTTCCTTTCTTCTTGACGCACAACCGACTCTTTCCTATACTCTCTCAGCAGTAAGGAAGCTTTTTCATCAACGCTACTGGACACCAATATGATCCCGAAACGAAGACTCGGCAAGACCAACGTGGATGTTACCATCATGGGACTTGGTGGCGAGGGTATCCTACGGACGTATGGCCACGAACGAGAGGCTTATGAACTGATAAACCGGGCCATCGATCTCGGGATTAATTACTTCGATTCGGCAAAGGCCTATGCAGGATGCGAATCATACCATGGGAAGGCGCTGAAAGAGCGGAGAGAAAATATTTTCCTTGCCGGCAAGTCTCATGCTCGCGACTGGAAGACGGCTCATGCACATCTCCGCGATACTCTCAAGACAATGAACACCGACCACCTCGACCTCTGGCAGATGCATGATATGCGAACTGAAGAGGACATTGAAGAGGTCACCTCGCGGCGAGGCGCACTGGAAGCATTTGTAGAGGCGAAAGAAAAAGGTCTTGCGCGTTTTATCGGTGTCACGGGCCATGAAAATCCATCCATCCTCAGGCGCTGCATTGAGCTTGCCGACTTCGATACAGTGCTCATGCCCGTCAATCCCGCAGAACCGCAATATCTGAATTTTATCAGCGATCTCATGCCGTATGCCCTGCAAAAGGATATGGGGATCATTGCCATGAAGGTCTATATCAGGGGAATGGCATCAAGAATTCCCGGAATCGGCACGATAGAACCCTTCTACCGCTTTGCCCTCTCTTATCCTGTGACAACAGCGATCATCGGGTGCGACAGTATCGCACAGCTTGAAGAAAATGTAAGGTGTGCCAGGGCATTTGCTCCGATGAAAGACGAGGAGATGGGTCATCTCAGCGAGCTTGTCGCTCCCTATGCCCGCCAGCTTATGTACTATAAGCCGTAAATGCAGTAAGCGCCCCTCCCCACTACAGGCGCAAAAAAAGTCATGCCCGTAAAGCTTGCTTCAATTCCTTTCTGTCGCTTGTGTAATGGCAGGAATCCGCTGCTGACCACGCATCACACCGGCTGCGGGATCAGTCCATGGATGGGGAAGACATTTGTCTCCAGGTAGGTCATGACGCGGCTGGCTTCGGCGCGGGCCTCGGCAATCTTGGTGGGTGAAATGAAAGGATATGGATCCCGGAGAGAGGCGCCTTCGATGGCCGCGGCGCCGCGGGCGCCCATCTGGCCGAAGTAATCGCTATCTGGTTCGGCGTTGTGGAGCACGGCCCAGGCGAGTGTCCAGTCGCGGGCGATGCTCCGGGGATTGTAGCCTCCCGCGCCCAGCATGAGCATCTTCGGCACAAGTTGACGAATCCCGTAAATGACGTCGGCGTAGATATTGTTCGTTAGCGAAAGATGTGACATGGAATCGGTGTACATGGCGTCAACGCCCGCCGAGAGAACGCAGACATCGGGTTTATATGCGCGAGCCAGGGGCGAGACGATGCGGCGGAATACTTCGCTATAGATTTCGTCCTCTGTGCCGGGTGCAAGTGGAACGTTTACATTGTAGCCGTAGCCGGGGCCTTCGCCAAGTTCATTCTCAAATCCAGAGTTCCAGGGAAAGAGCGTGCGCGCGGACTCGTGCAGAGATATCTTCATGACGCGGCTCTCGTCGTAAAAGGCGAACTGGACGCCGTCACCGTGGTGCGCATCGATATCGAGGTAGAGGACACGGCGGCCCTGCTGGAGGAGATACTTGATGGCTATGACAACGTCATTGAGGTAGCAGAATCCGGAGGCGTAATTGGGACCGCCATGGTGGAAGCCGCCTGTGGGACTGAAGACGAGGTCTATGTTTGGTTGTGAAATCAGCAGGCCAGCGCCCATGACGGAGGCGCCGACGGCGAGCATAGAGTATTCGAGTACGCCGCGTGCGACGGGGTTGTCTCCAGTTCCGATGCCATATGAGAGCAGGCGATGGTTGAATACACCCATGGAGGCCATGACTAGGTAGTGATAGTAATGGGCATCGTGGAAGGCGAGGACCGAGTTTTCATCGATGGGCGTGGGCTCCATTATCTGAGTGCCGGGCAGGTGGAGAAGGTCATAGCGTTTGCACATATCAAGGAAGAGGCGAGAGCGGGCGGTGGTGAAGGGATGTTCTTTCTCGATGGTGAATTCCTCGAACCGGGGCGAGTAAATTATGACAGAACGCGTGTCGGGCAGCACACGTTGGCCTTCGAGGTAGTCGGGTGATTTGATGAACCCCGTTGACGGCACTACGGGCGTGATTATGTCGGACAACTCCGGCGTTTCAGGGAGACCCGCGAGGTCGAGTTCCAGTTCCAATTCATAGCCATCGCGACGAGCCTCCCGGAAGCCGACTTTGTAGTATATGCGCAGGGCGCGCGCATTGTTGCGGCTTTCAAATACCCAGACTTTTTTATATCCAAGGCGTTTTGCTGCGGCAAAAAGCGGGTAGGCGACGATGCTGCCGATGCCGCGATTCTGGACCTGGTTGTGAACGAAGAGGTTAAACTCGACTATATCCGGGTCTGGCATGGGGAAGAGCATGCCGTGGGCGACGACGGCGCCACCCAGTTCGGCTTTGAGGTTCATCGCGGTGCGGAGGCAACTGCGAATCCACTCGACACGTGTTTTCTGGTCGACGGGAGGCAAACCCTGGATGGCGGCCTTTGGTTCATAGGTGTCGTACATCCGCGCGATTGGTTCGAGATCAGCATCGTCGCATGGCGACACGGTTACGACATCTTTTTTCTTGTCGAGGGCCGAACAGGGCCATAAGTCGAGTTCGGCAAATTGCTTCATAATGTCGGGCCAGTTCACCGTTCCTCCAGCACATCTTATATCATTGCCTAACCCCATAAGAACATTCGCGGGCAGGCTTACACAGGAGTCCTATTCCAGTATTATAAAGTATAGGAGAATACCTTGTTGCCTGTCAACATTATTAAACCGCAACTGATAATTGCTAAAAAATGCATAATTAGCATTTCATCAAGACATGGCTAAGAGAGCACGTCCGAAATTATATTGTGAATAGCGGCATAATCAAGTACACTGTCTCACAAATGCGCTTATCATAGTCACATAAATTAAGAATAGGAATAGCATCACATGGTGGAAGAGAAAAAGAATGATTCAAATGAAGAGAAGAGTTTTGCGGAACTGTTCGAAAAAACCCAGGTGCGTAAAGATTTCTTGAAGCCGGGGCAGAAGATTGAAGCTACCATCGTCAAGATTACCAACGACTGGATTTTCCTCGATCTGGGAGGGAAGAGCGAAGGCTATCTGGAAAGAAAAGAAATGGCCGATGAAAATGGCAACCTTTCTGTAAAGGAGGGCGATTCTATTGAAGCCTATTTCCTTTCATCGAAACATAACGAGAAACTTTTTACAACGAGGATAGGAGCTGGGGATTCCGCACGAACCCATATAGAAGAAGTCTGGCGCAGCGGGATTCCCATTGAAGGTGTCGTCGAAAAAGAGGTCAAAGGGGGTTTCGAGATAAAACTGGCAGGAGATATGAGGGGCTTCTGTCCATACTCCCAGATTGACCTCAAGCGTACCGAGAATGCGAAAGACCACATTGGCCGACGCCTGCCTTTCAGAATTATTGAATATGGAGAGCGGGGGCGCAATATCATTCTGTCTGCCAGAGCCATCCTGGAAGAGCAGAGGAAAAAAGAGGAAGAGGCGCGGAAAGCCGAACTTCATGAGGGGATGCTCGTGAAAGGAACCGTCGTTGCCATCCGGGATTTTGGCGCCTTTCTGGATATTGGCGGTTTACAGGGTCTCCTTCCCATCTCGGAGATCGGCTGGGATCGGGTGGAGGATATTTACGCGCGCCTGTCCGTCGGTCAAACAATGGATGTAGTCATAAGCAGAATAGATTTACAAAACAATCGTATCAGTTTATCTTTGAAACAGACATTGTCCGATCCGTGGAATGAAGCAGAGGCAAAATACCCCGAAGGGACCTTTCATACAGGCACTGTTGTGCGTCTGGCGAAATTCGGCGCCTTCGTCAATCTGGGGTCGGGAGTAGATGGTCTTCTCCACATCTCCAAATTGGGAAAGGGCAAGAGGATCGTTCATCCCAGTGACGTAGTAAAAGAAGGTCAGGCCATCGAAGTGAGGATTGATGCGATGGACAGGGATCAAAAGCGGATATCCCTTTCCATACCGGAGGCGGAAGCGCGCGATGATGCAGCGCTTAAGACAGAAAAAACCTCTGAAGATAATTATCACGAATATGTTGGGGAAGTCCCAACATCGCTGGGTTCATTGGGCGATATTATGAAACGGAGGGAAAAGAAGAAAGGCGACGTTTGATGATTTCGCAGGAATGACAGAGAGGAAAGGGTGGGGATGATATTCCCACTGACGGTTGGAAAGAGAAGTTTTAAATAATCCCTTAACATCGAAGCCACGAATTGATAAGCCCCATTTTCTTTAGGGGAATTTTCTTGCGAGAAGGATATGGATATTTCTGTAGATATTAACTGCGATATGGGGGAATCTTTCGGGGCTTACAGAATCGGCAGAGACGAAGAGATCATTCGTTACATAACTTCTTCCAATATCGCCTGTGGATTTCACGCTTCGGATCCTAATGTCATGGAAAGAACGGTGCGGCTCTGCAAAGACCACGGAGTCAGAGCAGGTGCGCATCCTGGCTATCCTGACTTGCCGGGTTTCGGACGACGGTTCATGGACATGGACCGCAAGGAATTAATAAACGCCATCGTATACCAGGTCGGAGCCCTCCAGGGGTGAAGATGCATGGCGCCCTGTATAATTACCTGATCAAAGAGGAAAGCCTTTTTCTGGAGATTATTGAAATCACGAAGACCGCCTTCGGAGACGTAATTTTCCTGACACTTGCCACGCTTGGGACAGCAGCGCTCAAGAAGGCCCTGAAAAAAAAGGGCGTAAGAGTCGCCCTGGAGGCTTTTCCGGACCGGAACTACGGCGATGATGGAGAACTTCTGTCGCGAAAACACAAAGACGCGGTATTGAAAGATCCGGACCTAATCGCAAAGAGAGCGGTACGCATGGTCAAGGACAGGGGAATCAA
>PDVH01000256.1_pt1 | contig 13590 bp, 16 predicted proteins | sample 1369781 | NCBI WGS metagenome assembly PDVH01 (sample SAMN07795378, study PRJNA414565) | Alkali sediment metagenome, whole genome shotgun sequencing project. | isolation source: glacial lake sediment | place: Bosnia and Herzegovina: Donje Bare Lake | collected 2016-06
ATATAGTATTAAATATATAATGGTCAATGGCTTGTGTGGATATATAAAAAAATAAAGGATTGTTATTTTTTTTAAAGGTTCCACACGAAACAAAGGGCACCCCCTGTTTTTTCCATGCATGGTACCCAGAATGGGATCCCCGGCATTAGAAACCCACATCAGGATCTCAGGGTCAGCACGTCTGCAATAATTATCAACGCCTATCCAGTGTATCCAGGATAACACAGAAATATCTTACATTGAATTATAATGAAAATATAAGAATATCGGAATTCTGAAATTTGCATAGTATAGCACAATTGACCCATAAATTAAGCGCGCTCCACACGAAACAAGGGGGTTTATAAAGAGGACAAACAAACACATTTTTCATTTCATACCACATACTGTCAGATCCTCAGTGTGATTATGCCCGAACCCGAAGATCCCTCAACAGGACTATTTAAAAAATATCTTACCAGTAACTCCATTTTCAGGGACCGCGAGGTCCTGAGGCATTCATATCGCCCCCAGATCCTCCCGCACCGGAAGCCCCAGATCGATATGGTGGCCTCAATTCTGGCCCCATCACTGCGTAATGAAACACCCTCCAACATCCTGATTTATGGCAAAACCGGCACAGGCAAGACCGCGTCCGTGAGGTATGTAGGCACCGAGCTGGAAAAGGCAAGCACTAAGATGGGAACCATCTGCAGGATTGTCCACCTTAATTGTGAAGTAATTGACACCCAGTACCGCGTGCTTGCACAAATAGCAAAATCTCTGGAAAATGTTGATGAGGTCTCCAGTGACAAAATGCGCACGCACATACCGATGACAGGCTGGCCCACCGACCAGGTGTATACAGAATTGAAAAACCAGCTCGACGCCGGTGGCGGAGTTCTCGTGATTGTTCTGGACGAGATCGACAAGCTTGTGAAAAAGAGCGGGGATGATACCCTGTATAACCTGACCCGGATCAATTCCGATCTTAAGAATTCCAAAGTAAGCATCATCGGCATCTCCAATGACCTGAGTTTCAAGGATTTTCTCGATCCCCGCGTTCTCTCATCACTTTCAGAGGAAGAACTCGTCTTTCCGCCCTACAATGCACTGCAGCTGGTTGACATCCTTGCGCAGCGCGCGGAAGCAGCATTTTTCCCCGATGTTATCGTGAGCGGGGTCATCCCGCTCTGTTCTGCACTTGCCGCACAGGAACACGGGGATGCCCGGAGAGCACTCGATCTCCTCAGAATATCCGGCGAGCTGGCAGACCGGAGCGAGTCCGGAAAAGTAACTGAAGAACATGTGAAGCAGGCCCAGGCCAAGATCGAAACTGACAGCATGATTGAATGCATCTCAACGCTGCCAACACAGAGCAAACTGATTCTGTACTCCATGCTGATCCTCGAACAGCTGGGACAGAATATCTTTACCAGCGGGGAGGTATCACGTATCTATCAGGGTATTGCCCCGACAATCCAGCTCGATGTGCTTACCCACCGCCGGATAACAGACCTGATCTCTGAATTAAACATGCTCGGTGTAATCAACACCCGGGTTGTGAGCCGCGGGCGCTACGGACGGACAAAAGAGATGTGGTTTGACTCAAATACGGGAAAGATTCGCGAAGTTGTTCTCAAGGATCAGCGCCTGAACGGGTTAAAAGATCTTGATCTGGGTCAGATGGAAGCAAAATGGTTAAAAACATGGTTCAGGTGACCGCCAATGGATACTAAGGATCTCGAGATTCTCCATATTGTTGAAGAGAACGGCCGGCTTTCGGCCGAAGAACTTGCGACGATGACCAGCATATCAGCACATGACGTTGAGGCACGACTCCGTGCACTTGAAGAAGCGCGGGTGATCAGGAAATATACTGCTGTGATCAACTGGGAGAAAGCCGGGAACGGGGAAGTCTCTGCAATCATAGATCTCAAGGTCAGCCCGGAACGCGATTTTGGCTACGACAGGATAGCAGAGCGGTTGTCAAGGTTTAACCAGGTCAAAAGTCTGCGCTTAATTACCGGGACATACGACCTCCAGCTCATGGTCACCGGCAGGACCATGCAGGAAGTCTCACGATTTGTCTCAGAACATATTGCACCAACGGACCGTATCCGCGAAACGGCGACACATATCATCATGAAGTCATACAAAGAGAATGGCAACATTCTTTTTGACCAGCCGGAAGCAGAACGCCTTCCCTATTCTTTCTAGGAGCAGGGTATGAGAGATTTTATTTCAGAGCGTGCCCAGGTTATCCCGCCGTCCGGCATCCGCAAATTCTTCGATCTTGTGCTCACCATGCAGGGGGTGATCTCGCTGGGGGTCGGGGAGCCTGACTTTTCCACCCCGTGGAACATCTGCGAATCAAGTATTTACTCTATCGAGCAGGGGAGTACCTCGTACACGTCAAATAAAGGATTACAATCCCTCCGGGAAGCTCTCTCCCGCTATCTTGACGAGCACTATCACCTCACCTACAACAGCGACGACGAAATTGTCATAACAAGCGGGGTCTCAGAAGCACTTGATATCAGCATCCGCGCGATTGTCAACCCGGGTGACGAGGTGGTCATCGCCCAGCCAAGCTACGTCTCGTACGCCCCGTGTGTTACGCTCGCCGGGGGGGTTCCGGTACCTGTTGAATGCAGGGAGGAAGACACGTTTAAGCTCACACCCGATGCCCTGCAGGAAAAAATCACCCCCGCAACAAAAGCCCTCATCATAAACTTCCCCAACAATCCCACCGGTGCCGTGATGAGAGGAGATGACCTCAGGGCGCTTTCGGATATCGTGACCGACCACGATCTCCTGCTGATCAGTGATGAAGTATATGCCGAGCTTACGTACGAGGGAGTTCATGTCGCGGCGGCTACAGTACAGGATCTCCGGGAACGCACGATCACGCTCAACGGTTTCTCCAAGGCATACGCGATGACCGGGTGGCGTGTCGGGTATGTATGTGCCCCGAAAACGTTGTGTGAGGCAGCGCTCAAAATCCACCAGTATGTGATGCTCTGTGCCCCCGTGATGGGCCAGGTGGCGGCGCTTGAGGCACTCCGGTCCGCTGAGGATGACAAGAACAACATGGTGAACGAGTACCGGTTACGGCGGAATATGTTTGTAACCGGTTTAAACCGGATTGGGCTGTCCTGCCATGTGCCTGAAGGGGCGTTTTATGCATTTCCGTCGGTTGCGGAAACCGGGCTCTCCGAAGTGGACTTTGCCGAACGGCTGTTAAAAGAGCAGCGGGTCGCAGTAGTGCCGGGGAGTGCTTTCGGGGTTGGTGGGGCCGGCCATCTCCGGTGTGCATATGCCGTCTCACGAAAGCAGCTGACAGAAGCGCTGGTGCGGATGGAGTCATTCATTTCCGGACTCTGAACGTTCTTCGTGTGGTCCAAGGGGGATTTACGCAGGATCGGCCCGGCCCGGTCTACCCAATTTTTGAGTAAGCATCACGGGTGAGATGGCCTTTCATTTGCAGGGTATTTTTGATAATCGTAAAAAATGGGAACAGCAGATTTGGATAATGTACTGAGCCGCCCGCATGTGGGATATTTTATTTCCCGCTTCAACCAACACTCCTTGATATTTCAATGAGCTGTACAATTATCGTAGGTGGATTTTTTGGCGATGAAGGAAAGGGCAAGATCGTCGCCCATATTGCCCAGAAAGACCGGCCCGTTATCATCTCACGCGGCGGGGTCGGCCCGAATGCCGGTCACACCGTCAAGGTTGGCACGAAGGAATACGGGGTCAGGATGGTTCCGTCCGGATTTGTGTACAGGAACGCAAAACTCTGCATCGGAAGCGGTGTGCTCGTCGATCCCCGGGTGCTCAAGCAGGAAGTTGAGCGCCTTGATGTAAAAGGCCGGGTTTTTGTCGACTTTCGCTGCGGTATCATCACGGAGGATCATATCTCGAGAGACAAGGGGAGCGCTCACCTCGCAAAAAAGATCGGGAGCACAGGTTCGGGCTGCGGGCCGGCAAATGCGGACCGGGTGATGCGGCTCTCCCCCCAGGCAAAGGACGTCCCCGAACTTGCCGAATACCTGCTTGACGTGCCAAAGACGATTAACGAGGCACTCGGTCACGGCGATGTTGTCCTGCTTGAAGGTACGCAGGGGTTCGGGATCTCGTTATACTACGGCACATATCCTTTTGTCACAAGCAAGGATACTTCGGCATCCCAGATTGCTGCCGACAATGGTGTTGGTCCGACCAGGATCAATAATGTGATTGTGGTCTTCAAAGCATATCCGACCCGGGTAGGTGAAGGGCCGTTCTCCACGGAAATGCCGACAACCATGTCAGATGCGATGGGGATCCAGGAATTCGGCACAGTCACCCACCGGAAGCGCCGTATCGGGGGATGGGATGGCGAAATGGCGCGGTATTCTGCAATGATAAACGGGTGCACGCAGGCAGCGATCACGGGGATTGACCACGTGGACAAGGCATGTTTTGGTGTAACTGAATACGCACAACTCACGAAAAAGGCAAAAAAATTTATAAAAAAAGCGGAGCACGATATCGGTTGTCCTGTCACCCTGATCTCAACAGGCCCCGAGCTCACCCAGATCATCGACCTGAGGGATGAACTGGTATGAGGCGAAAGATCCTGGATATCCTCTGCTGCCCGGTCTGCAAAGGCGATCTCGCCCTTACCGTAGCCGAAGAGACCGAGCGGGAAATCCTTGAAGGGATTCTTCTGTGCGCACGCTGCAATGTGGAGTACCCGATCCACGAGGGTATCCCCAACCTTCTCCCCCGTCCAACCCCTGAATGACAAGGTGCCGCCATGACAGTTCTTCCGTTGTCACACGCGCTGGTCCTGCAGGGCCAGGGTGCAGATGACAACGTGTATGACGTGTTCCTCAACAGGATCGCCATCAACTCTATTGAAGTCCCCAAAAGCCCTGTACAGGTGGGGATAGGTACTGCTCTCTGTCTCCGGTTTGTGAACCGGGGTTCTCCAATCCATATCTCAGTTGCATCAACAAATACCGGCATGTTCTCCTCTTTTTTCCATGAAAATCTCTATATTGTTGACGAAACGCTCTTTTCGATACCGATCCGCCCTGATTGTGATGAGGGATTTTTTGATATTGAGATTATCACCGGTTACGGGGTGATGAAGGCGTCGTTTAAGGTTGAGGTCATCCCGGCGAAAATTGTTGCCGGGGCCAGGAGAATCAGGGAACCCCCCCTTCAACCTGTTGCACATGGGCGCCCGCACCCCCTCATGGTAACGATGGGGATTGCCCTCATCCTGTATTCTGCCTGGCTGTCCCTGAAAATTGATGTTCTCAACACTGCCTCGTTCCTCACACTCATCATCGGGGCAATCTATACATGGTACCGTCAGGGCTCGCGATAGCAGCACCCGTAGTCGTGCTCGCAGCCTCCTTAATTATCGACCGCACGATTGGCGATCCGCATTCCTCATACCACCCGGTGGCACTGCTCGGCCGGTGTATCGGCTGCTGGGGGGTACCGGCGCGGTTCAGCCCGCACCTGCAACGCGCCGCCGGAGTCCTGTTCTGGTTATTGACGGTGGCAGTGTTTGCCGTCCCCGTTTTTCTGTTCTCTCACTTTGCCCCGTGGTACCTGTATCTTCTCATCGCACCGTTCCTGCTGAAATGCTGTTTTGCCTGGCGCTCGCTGGAGGAGCATGCAGGAGCGGTTGTCGAGGCCCTGAACAATGGCACAGACGCCGGACGGGAAACAGTGAAGATGCTCGTTTCACGGGATACAGCAGCGTTGGACAGGGAACACATCCTTTCAGCCGCCTATGAGTCGATGACCGAGAACCTGACCGACAGCATCATCTCCCCTCTCCTCTTCTATGCCGTGTTTGGTATTGCCGGGGCAGCATTCTTCCGGGCGGCAAATACCATGGATGCGATGCTGGGGTACCGGGACGAACGCGAGCGGCTCGGCTGGTTCTCTGCCCGGATGGATGACGTGCTCAACTTTATTCCCGCACGGCTCACGGTGCTCTACCTCCTCCTTTATTTTGCCGGCAGGGGGCGCTTTTCCCCAGCCATAACTGTCATGCGGCGCGACGGGAAGAACCGGCCGGGATTCAATGGCGGGATTGTGATGGGGGCGATGGCGGGTGGCGTGGGCATCAGGTTCGAAAAACCGGGCGTTTACACAATCGGGGATCCTGATCGGTCGTTTGAAGACGGCGGGGGGGCAATCCTCCGGGCTGTCCGTACCGTGGCGATGATGGGAGCTGTGACTGCAGCAATCGTTGCTGTTGGTACGCTCTTTTTATTGGGATCATTGATCAATAGTACGGGCATATGAAACTTGAGGAACTGAGATTCGGGACAGAGCTTCTCAAGCGCGGCTTTGCATCCATGCAGAAAGGGGGCGTGATTATGGATGTGGTGGATGCCGGGCAGGCGAAGATCGCCGAGGATGCGGGCGCCGTTGCTGTCATGGCGCTCGAACGGGTGCCCGCCGATATCAGGAAGGTGGGGGGCGTTGCCCGCATGGCTGACCCGGAGAAGGTTTCTGCAATCATTGATGCGGTATCGATCCCGGTGATGGGCAAGGTCCGGATCGGGCATTTCGTGGAAGCGCAGGTACTGGAAGTTCTCGGTGTTGACATGATCGATGAGAGCGAAGTCCTCACTCCCGCAGACGAGCAATACCATATCGATAAGAAGCAATTTACCGTCCCCTTCGTCTGCGGCGCACGCGATCTCGGCGAGGCGCTGCGGAGGATCCACGAGGGTGCCGCGATGATCCGGACCAAGGGAGAAGCCGGTACCGGCAATGTGGTTGAGGCAGTCCGGCACATGCGTGCGATCATGGGATCAATCCGGGCGCTCAAAGGGATGGACCGGCAGGAAATGACCGATTATGCACGGGAGATCGAGGCGCCGGCAGAACTCGTAATCGAGTGCTCGGAACGCGGCAGGTTACCCGTCGTGAACTTCTCAGCCGGCGGGATTGCCACACCGTCAGACGCAGCGCTGATGATGCAGCTTGGCGCAGACGGTGTGTTTGTTGGATCAGGGGTTTTCAAATCCTCAAATCCCGAGCGGATGGCAAAGGCGGTTGTCGAAGCAGTCAACCACTTCGATGATGCAAAGGTGATCGCATCGGTCAGCCGGGGTCTGGGCGACGTGATGCCCGGGCTCGATATCCACACACTGCGCGAGGACGAGGTGCTCCAGTACCGTGGGCGTTAGGATTGGCGTTCTCGCCCTGCAGGGCAATGTCAGCGAGCATATCGGTGCGTTCGAACGGGCCCTTGAACGCACAGGGCACAGCTCCCCGGCATCCGTTTTTCCCGTAAAGAGAGCCGACGAGATCTCAGGCTGCGACGCCCTTGCAATACCCGGGGGGGAATCCACCACAATATCCCGGCTTATTGAAAAGAACCAGCTCCATGAACCTATCCGGAAGTTTCACGGGGGCATCTTTGCGACCTGTGCCGGCATGGTGCTGGTGGCAACCTGTGTCGATGACCCCCGTGTCTGCCCGATCGGGGTCATCGATATGACGGTCGACAGGAATGCGTTCGGGCGGCAGCGCGAGTCATTCGAAGCGGATCTTGTCTTGGACGGTATTGCCGGCGGTCCCTTTCACGCGGTTTTCATCCGTGCCCCGGTTGCGACAGAGGTCGGCAAAGGGGTGAAGGTACTGGCCCGGATCGACCGCGGCATTGTGGCGGTTGAGTACGGGAAGCACATGGCGCTCGCGTTCCACCCGGAGCTGGGTGACGACACCCGGTTGCACGAGCGGTTTATACAAAAGCTCGGAACCTGATAGTAAGTACAATCCCCCCATCTGTTGGTTAATTTCATTTCAGCTGCCGCGGATATCCTATCAGAGGCAAAAACGTATGGCAGACTTTTCAGATGCATATATCCTTATTGCCATTGTTGTACTGGCACTCATTGTACTCATGCTTGTGCTCACAGGAAAGCAGATGAAGACCCAACCATCCAGATGGGCATTTCCTGCCTTCTTCCTCGTGCTTGGCGGAATCCTGTTTGGTGAAAACCGGCTCATCGGATACGGTCTGATGGGTGCCGGGATCCTTCTCGCGGTTATTGATATTGTACTCAGATACAAAAACCGGGCCACAACCCAATAAGGTGCCCGCCCCCCAGGCATACGGCCTGAACCGGCTGAAAAAGATCCACTCTTTTAATACGTGAAAACCGGTCGGAGCTCTACCAGGTGTGATGGGAGCCGGATGTTGTTTATCGAAGAGCATTCGTGTCAGCGGATCTACGTTCCAACTGAGATCAAACCGATACGTTTTTGGTATCAAAATTCTTTCAACCAACTATGAATCTCAAGAGAGGAACCCTTATTCTGGCAGGGATCGTCATCGTTGCGATCCTTGTCGCGGGATGCACCTCTAATAAAGCTGCACCTGCATCACCAGCGGCAACTCAGGCTGTAAATCCGGCAGCGACAACTGCCGCGCCCGTTGCAGCAGCGACCACACCCGCCTGCCCGGACGCGAATGAAAAAGGTGTCTGGGACTACTCGTGGGACGCCCGCTGGTTGAGCTATGCCAGCAACCATGATATCAGGGTGATCGCAGAGGGAAAAGCGGGGGAACCTGACTCATGGAACGGTATCAACGCTCCGCCACCGACGGTATTTAAGATGACCCAGAAATGCCGGGATGTGACCGGGACGGTAACCTTTGCAACGGATCCGCCATGCAGCGGAACGATCACCGGCACCATTGACAAGAACCAGCTCAACGGGGCATGGAAGGCCAATGGCTGTGAACCTGAAGAGGGAAGCACTGACGGAAAATTCTTCCTGACCATGGCAGCAGACAACAAGACCTGGATCGGAAAGCTGATCGGCACCAAGTGGCTGAACTGGTGTTCCGACTGCCCGCCGAATGTGGCTGCAAAGCGGGCGTAACCCCTCTCTCTTTTTTTAAGGGTTCCATTAAGTGGAATTTCCTGTCACATAGTTGTCAAACAAACACTCAGGGCTCCGGAAAAAAAACATCAGGTAAGAAGGATATCAGCGGGACTTCGCAGGCCCAAATTCCGTCCCCGGAGCAACAGGGGGGTATGCCGGGTTGAACCCCAAGGTTCATGCTGTCCCGTGATCCTGTCTCTGTATGGATGTTCCCACGATATTCGATATCATCCATATCTGTGCTCTCGTGCTCGGGTTTGCAGGAGGGATCCTGATCATCTACGGGGGATTCCGGGCGATTATCAGGGTCCTCCTCCTCGAATTTTCAAAGCCGGCGTTCACCTACAACCAGATCCGGCGGGAATTTACTGATAAGATTGTCTTCGGGCTGGAATTTCTCATTGCGGGCGATATCCTCTCCACGCTGCTCTCCCCGACCCAGCAGGACCTCATCAACCTTGCCGTCGTCGTGGTCATCAGGACGGTGCTTGGCTATTTCCTCTCAAAAGAGGCGCCGGAGTCCGGTCTCCGGTAACGAGATCATTGCCTTCTTTTTTAATTTTATACAATCACTCCATCCTGCCCTCTCCTGCCCCTCACCCCGCAAATGGTATTTCTGTCGTACAATGCCCGGTGAAACCGGCTCCTGTGCCGGCCATCTCTCTCCCCTCTCACACCCCCATCTTCCCCGGCAGTTCCCTCGCCCACGCGGCAATCGCGGTCCAGTCGCGGAAGTCGCCGGTTTTGACCTTCATGAGCCCTGTCATCTTCCTCTCCATAAAGGACATTTTGTCAGGGTCGAGCCTGCCGGCAAAAACGGTCGTTGCGACCGGTTGTACGGGGCGTAAGCTTTTGTCAAGGTCTTTGAGTACCGCATCGACCGGTTGAATCTGGGGGGCGACGGGGGCGATCCCCACGGCAAATGCGGCGACCGGGATGCGGGAAAGCCGATCGCGGTGCTTCGCGACAAATCCCACGACATCCTTCTCCACCTTCCCCAGGTAGACCGGAGTCCCGATCACGACTGCATGATAGCCCTCAACTGTTGTCACCGTTTTCATCTCGGCAACGGTCACCGTAGCACCGGTCTTCTCCAGTTCCTTTCCAACCGCCTGTGCGATCCCGGCGGTTGACCCTTTCCGTGATGCATATGCAACAAGAATTCGTGCAGCCATCGGATCCCCTCACTGAATTGTATCCGGATTCAACCGTTTTGAAATTTCCGCAAGCACAGCGGATGCGATCTCTTCGCGCCTGACAATATCCCGGATCCAGAAACGGATGCTGACCGCGTTCCCCTGGTTTGTGATCCCGGTAAAGAGTACCCTTGGTGTGAGCAGGTCCGTTCTCTTCCCGAGCCGGCTGTAGCCCTGGAAGAAGAATGAGGAGCGGATGCTCCGTTTTGCCGCAGAACCTGCGGATTGTTTGTTTGGGAGAATATCGGGGTTCTCCGACAGGATTGACAGGCACGTGTCCCGCACTCTCGTAAACGGGATCGTGACCGGGAGGATCAGGTTGAGCGGGATCTCGATGAACCCCGATTTTGAATAGTTTATGATCTTTGACGAGAGCAGGATGGAGTTTGGCATCAGGAAGACACGGCCGTCCCGGTCCTTCAGGATGGCGCGGGTGAACGTCATATCTTTTACCTGCGAGATGCCGGTGGCGGGATCCCCGCCGACCTCCACCCAGTCATCAAGGGCGATCGTGCGGTTAATCGCGATAAGGAACCCTGCAAGCAGGCTGGAAATGATCTGCTGCGAGGCGAACGCGAGCGCGATACTGATAATTCCGAGGGACGCAATTGTTGCCTCGATGTCAAATCCAAGGAACACAAGGTCGATCCAGTAGAACCCGGCGAGCAGGACAAGGTACCCTGCGAACCGTGCAGTCCAGCGGGCGACCGACCGGGTCGTGTACCGGCCGAGAATGGCCTTGACCGCTTTGTATACCAGGTACGCGGCGAATATGACCGCAAGGGCTACCAGCATGAATGCGATGATGTTCCCGACAGTGACTGTGCCGATGAGGATTGACGGATCACTCATACCTGTGTACTGGGCCGGCTGGCAGAAAAATACCTGCGCATGACAACAAGAATGCGGGGAATCATTGCCTGCACCCGTTTCCGCGCCTCGCAACAATCATCCGTCTTTCCTGAAATCCTGGATAATGACATCTTCCGGTACGTGATGGGAACACAACCACCAGCAGTTCACGATCCGTGAAATCATGCATTTGTATAAGACGCGGCATGAGTAGGCATAATTGATCTTCTTCACCCTGTTGATCTCGGTTCCGCAATCCAAAAAAAAAACGGGGACAGGAGTTATTTTCATTTTCAATAACATGAATGAACCGTGGTAACAAAAATGACAGATGGATATGGGAAAAAAGTCCAAAAAAATGCAAAAAAATGTTGTTACAGCAGTAACGGGGCAAAGATCACCGAGACGATCGCCATCAGTTTTAACAGGATATTGAGCGAGGGGCCCGCGGTATCCTTGAACGGGTCGCCGACCGTGTCCCCGGTGACTGCTGCCTTGTGAGCGGGTGAGCCTTTGCCGCCAAGGTGGCCCTGTTCGATGTATTTCTTGGCGTTGTCCCATGCACCGCCGGCGTTTGCCATCATCACGGCAAGCAGGAATCCCGTGGCAATGGATCCGACAAGGAACCCGGCAAGGGCAGTGATACCCAGCACTTTTCCGATGAGGAGCGGTGCGATGATAGCAAGACAGCCGGGAATAACCATCTGCTTCAGTGCCGCATCGGTGGAAATGGTGATGCATGCGGCGTAGTCGGGCTCTGCGGTCCCCTCCATCAGCCCGGGGATCTCCCTGAACTGGCGCCGCACCTCCTGCACTATCTTGCCAGCCGCAAGGCCGACCGCCTTCATTGCAAAGGAGCAGAAGAGGAACGGGAGCATGGCGCCAAGGAGAACCCCGACGAAAACAACCGGGTCGAGCATATCAACGATATTCATATGAACCGCCTGCGTGTATGCGGCAAAAAGACCCAGTGCCGTGAGTGCTGCACCGGCAATTGCAAATCCCTTTCCGATCGCCGCCGTTGTATTGCCGACAGCATCCAGTGTGTCGGTAATAGCGCGCACGCCCTTGTCCTGGTGGGACATCTCGGCAATACCGCCTGAGTTGTCTGCGACCGGACCATAGGCATCCACGGAAAGCGTGATGCCCAGCGTTGCAAGCATTGCCGAGCCCGGCAATTGCGACACCATACAGTCCCGAGGTGAATGCCGCAATAAGGATCGCGATCGCCACGATGACCACCGGAATAAAGGTGCTCTCCATTCCCGTTGCGAGCCCTGCGATGATATCGGTTGCCGCACCGGTCTGGCAGGCTTCAATAATACGTTTCGTCGGTGGTTTATCGTAGGAGGTATAGTATTCGGTCACGAGCCCGATGAGGAACCCGGCGACCAGTCCTGCAATGGTGGCATAGAATACCCCGACATATTCGTTGCCAAGCAGCGTGACAACGAGCCAGTACGTGGCAATGACCGTGAGAATAAGACTTGCAAAGGTGCCGGTGTTGAAAGCACGGTGGATTGCGCTGCTGTCATTCTTTGACGTCCGGACAAAGAAGGTGCCGACAATCGAGGCAAGAATCCCGGCTCCGGCAATGAGCAGGGGAAGCACAATCAGGTTCAGCATGCTGACGCCGGGAAACTGCGTTGCGACAATACCTGTTGCGCCCATGAGCATGGTGGCAACAATCGCCCCGACATAGGACTCGTAGAGGTCGGCACCCATGCCCGCGATATCCCCCACGTTGTCCCCCACGTTGTCAGCAATAACGGCAGGATTGCGCGGGTCGTCTTCCGGGATCCCAGCCTCGACCTTTCCGACAAGGTCGGCACCGACGTCAGCGGCTTTGGTGAAAATCCCTCCGCCCACGCGGGCGAAGAGGGCAATGGAACTTGCGCCAAGGGAGAACCCGGAGAGGATATTGACTGCTTCAGGCTGTCCGATTGTCGTAATGGAACTTAAGATGATATAGAGAACGGAGAGCCCGAGCACTCCCAGTCCCACAACGGTCAGTCCCATGACTGCGCCGCTCGCATAGGACACCCTGAACGCCTCACCCATGCCTTTTTTCGCGGCGGCGGTTGTCCGGACGTTTGCCAGCGTTGCCGCGGACATGCCAATGGCTCCGGCAGCTGCGGAAAGTGTTGCGCCAACGACAAAACATACCGCGGTCAGCGGATTGATCCCCACGGACAGGATAACTGCCATGACGATAACAAATACCGCAATCGCGGTGTACTGGCGCTTGAGATAGACCATTGCACCCGTCCGGATCGCAGCGGCAATCTTCTGCATCAGTTCATTACCCGGATCTTCCCGTTTGATGCTCATGTAGCAATAGGCAGCAAACACCAGCCCGAGAAGGGCGGAAACCGGTACAAGAATCAGTAAATCCATCTTTTCAAATCCTCCGGAACTCTATGGATTCTCATCGATCATGATCGATCGTAAAAGTTTACCGCAAATAATTGTATTCCAGCATTTAAAAAACAGTCGGGTTTTCATCTCTCAGGGCCGGGTTTCATTCCCGCCGTGTCTGATATATGAAATGGAATATACTTACTATGTACGCTCTAAATAGTTTTGGGATAAAATAAACACGTTTATTTAGATTTGACATCATAAATCATGAACATTTATT
>PDVH01000258.1_pt1 | contig 13535 bp, 14 predicted proteins | sample 1369781 | NCBI WGS metagenome assembly PDVH01 (sample SAMN07795378, study PRJNA414565) | Alkali sediment metagenome, whole genome shotgun sequencing project. | isolation source: glacial lake sediment | place: Bosnia and Herzegovina: Donje Bare Lake | collected 2016-06
TTCCGTTATCGTCCACTTTGGCATGGTTTTCAGTGGTGGCCGTGGTCCCTTCGACCGAGTCGGAAACGATAATGATTTTTTCAGGATTTTTTACCTTGAAGATCAACTCGATGACTTGGACATTGAGGTGGAAGGGGTCTGCTATCAATTCAATGTATATATCCGGGTTTGTGAGCCCAAAGCCTGCAATGCCAGGCTCCCTGTGATGAAACCCCCTCATGGCATTAAAGATGTGAGTAATGCCCGTTGCTCCTGCATGAAATGCCCTTTCCGTCTCCTGATATGTGGCATCAGAGTGCCCTAAGGCTACAATGATTCCCATATTCGACATTGTCTTTATAAGTTGCAGTGAGCCTTCCAATTCCGGTGCAATCGTAACAATCTTGACAATATCTTCAAAGCCTTCAAGTAGCTTCCTCCATGTTTTCACAGAAGGTACTTGAAAGGATGTCCCATCAAGGGCGCCCGCTTTGGATGGATTGAGGAAGGGGCCCTCAAGGTGAACGCCCGCGATTTTTGCGAGTTTTGAGTGTCGAGTGACGAGTGACGAGTCCAAGGACCATGACCGGCGATTGCTGACCGCTGTATGTTGTCTTTCCATGGCCACCTTGACTGCAGCCATATTGGCGCGCATCTGTTGGACGGGCCCGGAATAGATTGTCGGGACGATGTCAGTTACACCGTATTCGCCATGTATTTGAGCCATTTTCAGGATATCGTCAGCCCTGGTTGTCCTTGTATCATAGCCTCCTATACCGTGGGTGTGTATGTCGACAACCCTCATATATACATCATAGCAGAAAAAATTGACCGGGCAAAGGAGAGGTTTCCATTGAAAAGGAAGGATGGATATACTAAATTTGATTCATGATATCTGGAAAAGTTAGAGGGAATGAGCATATAAATCTGGGAAAATGGACCGAACATGATCTCGACATGATCTTGCAGGAGGCGTCGCGCATCAGTGAAAACGGTAAAAGAATTGACATTCTATCGCGACATTTTCTCGAAGTGAAATATCGAGAGAATACCCTTGCAGGGAGTTCAATTACCCCTGAAGTTTTTGTCATAAATCTCGACGCCCTCGACTGCTTTACCTTCCTTGATTACATTGAATCCATGCGCCTCTCCACCTCCTTTGCCGATTTTAAACGCAATCTTGTAATGGTGAGGTACAAATCCGGAAAAATTGATTACATTAATCGCAATCATTTCTTTTCTGACTGGCGTGAATTTAATAAGGACACCCTTCAAGATATCTCATTACAGATTGCCGGCGAAAAGACAATGAATATAATAAAAATACTTAACCTTAAGGAAGATGGGACCCTGTATCTCCCTGGTCTTGCCCCTGTTGAGCGCACCATTGACTATATCCCTGCTAGTGCTATTGATGAATCTATTATTCGGAAATGCAAAACCGGTGACTACATTGGTATCTATACAGACGAACCCGGTCTTGACGTCACCCATGTTGGGATTTTTATCAAGAACAAGGGCAAGGTATATCTTCGCCATGCCTCGTCCCTTCCTGAGTATAGAAAAGTCGTAGACCAGGATTTTATAACCTATATGACCGGCAAACCTGGTTTTCTGGTTTTCCGAGCATTAAGCTAATTTCCAATCGGTTTTCCTGTGAGCTATCAGCTATGAACTGGCTACTCCTGCTTCAGGTTGTCAATCTCGCCTTTCATCCTCCAGAGAAGCCATAAACCTGGAAGGGCGGTCAGGGTTGTAATGAAGAAGAACATTGCCCAGCCGGTCGCGGCGACGAGATAGCCTGAAGTAGGTGATATGAAAACCCTACCCAGCGCGGAAAGGGATGACAAGAGAGCAAACTGGGTTGCACTGTACCTCTTATCGCATAAAGCCATGAGGAGTGCAACAAAAGCCGCTGTACCCATGCCGCCACAGAGGTTCTCAAAAGCTACTGCAAAGATCATGACTCCGTAGTTTTTCCCCAGCCATGCAAGCACCATGAAAGAGAGGTTGGATACCATCTGAAAAAGGCCAAACAGCATAAGGGAGCGAAAAAGGCCAAGCTTGATCATGAGTGTACCGCCAAACATGGCACCAATAATTGTTGCCATGAGGCCCATGCCCTTATTGATGGTGCCCACCTCTGTTGCAGAAAAATCAGCACCTCTCAGCAAAAAAGTGGTCGTCATAGTTCCGGCATATGCATCCCCCAGCTTGTAAAGAACAATAAGGAGAAGCATGGTAAATGCGGAACGACGGGTGATGAAATCCTTGAGAGGTCCCCACACAGCTTCTTTGAGGTTTTTTGGTACGTTAATATTCTCGATAGGTTCAGGACCGGTAAAAGTACCGAGGATACCGATAACCATGATCGTTGCCATAATAAGATAGGTATTCTGCCACCCCAAGTAATCAGACATGATAAGGGCGAGCGCTCCGGCAACAAGCATGGCGATTCGATATCCGAGCACGAAGGTTGCAGCCCCTATGCCCCGCTCCTTTTCGAGGAGGACATCGGTCCTGTAGGCATCGATGACAATATCCTGAGAGGCAGAGGTAAAAGCGACCATAAAAGCGAGGACTCCGAGTGCAAAAGGCGCATACGTGGGTGTAATGAAGCCCATAAGCGCAATGCCACAAAGCAAAATCAGCTGGATAGGGAAAATCCATCCACGCCTTCTTCCCAGCCACTTTGGCACAAATCGGTCCATAATTGGCGACCAGAGAAATTTGATTGTGTAGGGCACCCCGACAAGGGAAAATATGCCAATTGTCTTAAGGTCAACCCCGGTGATCGTCAACCATGCCTGGAGTGTCCCACCCGTCAACGGGAGAGGTAGACCGGAAGCAAAGCCCAAAAGAAGCATTGCTGCCATACGCCGGGATGTGAAGATGTTCAGGTACGATAATTTATCAGGGCGTTCAGCGTGGTTTTTTATTTTCTTACCCCTTTAATCTTATTGCTAGAACAACTTCCAAGTGCCATCTGAAGGCCCAATTTTCAATGAGTGCGTGTGAACTATAGGCTGTCAGCTAAAAGCTATCAACTACTATTGTCCCTTCTCAATCAATTCTATGAGGACACCTTTTGAGATTATAAAAAAAGCTATTTTTGTTGAGTCCTTACACTCTCTCTTGAGGTTTTCGTCATATGCTGTGCAGTCTTCGGGGGGTGTTACCATGCGGAATCCTTTTGCGTTCAGCTCATGAGTTGCCTTCCCGATGTCATCGACCTCGAAGCAGAGATGATGGAGCCCCCCACCCTTTTTGTGGAGAAAGTTGCTGATGGGCGAATCATCTGAGGCAGGCTCCAGGAGCTCGATATAGATATCATCCTTTTCACCTACATTAACAAAGGAGGCAGATACTTTCTGCAGTGGGTTGACCACGGCATCTGTACCAGTGTCAAGGCCTACTGTTTCAAATAATTCCTTAACTTTATCAATGTTTTCCACAACGAAACCGATATGATCGAGCTTAAGGGGCACAATATCCTCCTAAAATTATTTCCTTGATTTGTGTTTGGGAAGGAACCATTTTGCTGCATGAATAATCATTCGAGGTTTTTTAAGATTGATGCAAGGTCCTTGAGGCCCGGCAGGAGTGATGGAATTTCAGCGAGGGCATCCAAAAGCGATTCAACGAGACGCCAGTTCCGTGAACTTCTCGACAGCTGAATCCTAAGGCTTTCAAGGTCTCTCATTGCGTCCTCACGGAAGGAGGACGTGATAGTAGAGTCATTTGCCAGAACGAGACCAATCTGGGAGAGAATTGTATTTATCATTTCGCTCGGCGATAGATCAGGCACTTTTTCTGGTGAAACATCCTGCGTGAAGTTTGTCTCAGATTCGGGAGGCGCCTGGACTTCCCTGCTAACCGTCTCGACAATCTCCTGGGGATTATGGCGGTAGGCTTTTATGATACCGGTTTCACCTCCATTTTCCACAAAGAAGATTCCATCGCTGCTAATCATTACACTCAATGCAGACCATGGGCCCACTGAAAGCATGGCAAACCCTCTGGATTCGAGAATCTGGACAGCCTTGATCATTTGTCCCGGGTCGGTTGCTCCCAGTCGTATGCCTATCTCGTCAAGTGGAAAAAAGAAATAGCTGTGAGGCTGTTCCTCTGTAAGGTCATAGAGAGAAACAAGAAGAAGCTCTGCGAGAATAGAAGGATCCATGTATTCCACCAATCGTTGTTTTGTCGGTACCGCAACGCTATTATACCAGATTTATATTGACCTTACATCATGAACATTAGGATGATTAATGAAAATCTCGATGCAATTGTGCTATATTGCCTAAAATATCATGGCTGCAGACAGAGTTAAGAAAAGCATTGATTGTATGCAATGTATACACTTCTACATAACATGGGACAAAAACTATTCGAAGGGATGCAGGGCAATGGGTTTCAAGTGCCACGAGATGCCTTCAACAATGGTCTACAAAGCATCGGGCGTTGAATGTCTGAGGTTTGAATCAAAAGCAGAAAAAAGAGGATGAGTGAATGGGTGGATGCGTTGATGAGGAAAAAATAATATCGTTTTGAGAAATACTTTCCAGTGATATAAGATCAGTGTGAACAGACCATAAAATGGTTTCAGACCAAGCCTGACCTTGAACAATTGTTTATTGACGGCCTTTTCCCCATTAACCCTTTCACCCATCCACGCATTTACTTCCTGAAAAAGCTCTTGATCGTTATAAACAGCGATATGCTCATTCCTACGAGGCTGCCAAAGAGGAGGAAGTTTTTCTGGTAGAACCAGACATTCGGTATGGTGGAAATATCAAAGCCCGATAGTAAGGCGCTAAAATAGTAAATAATTAGGGGAAAAAGAATAAGATCCAAAAACCAGACAATGGCCATAAATATGCCGCTCCACCTGAGGAAGCGGAGAGAACCTTTGCACATTTTCAGAAAAATATCCAGCTTTCTCAGCCGGGACTCAAGCTCTTCGTGGAGTTTGTGGCATGCGATTAGCTGTTCCTGCGAGAGGGCAGGTCCTGTATTCTGAACACGGTGGATTTTTTCAAGGGCAATGGTCAATTGATCCCGGTATGGACTCACCATGCCCTTGTATGGATAAGACTCAACAAACCTCATATTTGCTTCAAGGCGGTTGTTAAGTTGCCGAAATATTTCCCATATCTCTTTTTTTCTATGTATTGTGCTATTTCTGCACGTAGAAACAATGGCATTGCAGTGATCGATAATATCAAGGTAACCGAAATAACTATCCATGCTTGTTAATTGATTAATCTTTGTTCGGAGAAGTTCTGTATCGTTGATATCATTCTTCCCCAGCGCAACCTTAGAGAGGGTAAATTCATTCTCCGCATCAGATACTGCGGATTGTGCTTCTTTCCTGGCACGATCAAAGAGGACTCCAAGTGTTTCCCCAATGATATGGCTGAAGGGGGCAAGGTCCGGATCGATCAAAGCAGTCACAAAATACTCCCTGTTTTCCTGGACGAGCCTTGCTAACCGCTGGCTGGCGATCTTTTCTTTTTCCTGATGGAACTTGATAACTATATCCTGATAGATGGCATCGACAGAGTCTACATTCAGGGAGAGAGCCCGTTGAACTTTTTCATACGCCTTTGACGGGTTGCCGGAAATCCAGTAAAGGCGAGAGAGAAGAAGAAGGGTAAAGGTCTTCTGGACATTCGTTTTTGCAGTTGAGAAGGCCTCGGTAAAATAATACTCTGCCTTGGAGAGGTTGTTTTTTTCAATGTGTAAGAAACCAGCGGCAACGTAAGCCCTGTAGTCGAGAGGGTACCTGTCTATGGCGCTTGCAAGCATTGATTCGACTTTTGTTAATTCTGAAACCCGCAACGAATCCTGGGCTAGCCAGATGAGTCCACCTTCACTCTGGCTTCGGTTTTTCCGGATCTTGTTCCATTCCTCATGGGTGGTATTCCAAAAGGATCTGAAAAACCTTAGTTGAAAAACCCTTTTCAGCTCGTAGAAACCACTTGCTGCAAGTCCGAGAGACCCCTCTGTCAGGAGATCTACTTTCTGTTTGCCCTCTTCGTTGTCGTTTTCTCCCATGATGTGATGATAGTAGATATTGTTGAGATCATCGATAGAAAGATACCCCATTTTGTCAAGGGCGTTTGTGATTTCGGGAATATTCTTTGATGGACAATCGAGGGGCTGGTGTTTTTTATCACCACAATAGTAACACTGATGGAATTTTCCCTGCACAAGGGCTTTCTGGTATAGGAAGTGTTTTCTTTCCTGTGAAGGTGTGTCACTGTCAAGGGCAATCTGATAGAATGAATGTTCTCCATAAAAACGGTGTATTGGAATACCCGGGAAATCTGTTTTTTGTTGTATTGAAGTATACGCTTTTTCAGAAATATAAAGGTATCCTGGATTTAACTTTTCCCATCTTACATGAAGATTTTCATTGTCGGCTTTCCAACCCTGTCCATAAGGGCCAATATCTGCAACAATCTGAACTGGCAGGAGACCAGAGCTTGGATTCCCAATTTTTTTCCTGAGGAAAGTACTCACTGCCATGGATAGGGGAACGATAGATTCTATGTGCTTTAGGGTAAGGACAATCGACTTATCGTCAAGTAGCTCTTCGTAATCCTGTTGCCCTCCCCAAAGTGTATCCCGCGCCTTTAAAAGATAATCCCATGCATCAGCAAAGCCCTGATCCCATAGTTTCCACACTGGCCTAAGATAGAGGATTGGATAGGTTACAGCGCCTGTTTCATGGGTTATATCCCAGACGATTCGATAGATTTCAAATCCTTCCGGGACATTCTTTCTACTCCATGCATTGACCGACTCAAAGTGGACAGAGGGGAGGTCCCTTGATAAGTCAAAAACCTGCCATGAAACACAAATTTCATTAGGGCTGGCGACATTTTTCAGGAGTCGCGCTGTGTCAACCGCGGAGCCGTGTATGTCATCAGTGTCACGAATTACCTCACCAAAGTCAATGCCGACTTTCATGTGAAACCTGTTCTGAGAATTGTTCCCGTTATTCAGAGTTTCAATTGTGTGATGCAGGGCAATTGCAGCTTTCACAGCATCTTTACTATTTCCAAAACATGCTTGTACGATATCACCGGATGATTTGATGAGCGATCCCCCATGGGTGGCCATCAGTGAAGAGGCGGAAGCAATAAATTCCAGGAAAAGCTCCTCTCCAGAGCCCTTGCTGCGGGAACTGGAGGCGCTCTTTTGGATATCAAAGTGCGCAATGAGAACCGCCAATATTTTTACTAAAGCATCAGGGTAGACCTCAACAAACGGGGATATTGTCTTTTCTGCGGTTTTGGTATTCGGAGATGTACGTGTGGCCATAGCTATTAACGTTTTTATCGACGGAAACCCTCTCTGCTTTAGAAAATGAAATGATATAAGGGTGTTTGTTTCGTCTCTTTTTTTGCTATGAGCTGGCAGCTATGGGCAGCATGCTGTTCCTATCGCCTATTGTCCATGGCCTATGGCCCAGAACCTTTCGCCTATTTTTTAGTATTCTGACGGGTCAGGTTTTTGAGTGCGGGTTTTTTTCTTTTCCGATTGAAGGTGTTTCAGGTGGAGCACTTTTTCCTGCGCACGCTTTGATCGCTTTCGCTTTTGTCGCTTAATCTTTGCTATGCGTTGCTGTTCAGCGCTTTCTCTGCCAAGGACCTGGTCCTCGATCTTCTGGACCAGAATACGACGGGCAAAAAAACGGTTCAATGCCTGGGAGCGTTCCTGCTGACACTTGACTTCTATACCTGTGCGGAGATGCTTCAAGTAGACGCAGGTAGAAACCTTGTTGACGTTCTGACCGCCATGCCCACGGGAACGGACGAACCGTTCAATGATGTCCTCTTCATGGATTCCGAGGCGCTCCATCTTCTCCAGAAGTGCCCTTTCTTTTTCCGAGCTAACCCCGTATCGTAAAGTCACTTTCTCCATCCTCGTTTTTCACATTGAAGCCAGGCTATAAGCTGTCAGCTATCAGCATCCAGATTCAAGCCTTACACTACATACTATATACGATATACGATATACTGTCTTCCAACTACCGCCTCATTACGAAATCCTCTATTGCCTGGTTCACTGCATCAGGTTGTTCGATCATGGCCATATGGCCTGCGTCCTCTACAAGTTTTATGTCAGAGCCTTTGATCTCTTTGTGGAGATACTCAGAATAGGTCGGAGACGTGAGGAGATCATCCTTGCTCCCGATAATCATAGCAGGAAGAATAATTTTACTCAGAGAACCGACAACGCTAAACCGTTCACATGCCATAAAATCCTGGTAAATGATTTCAGCCGAACACTTCATCATATCCTTGAAGCCGTTATCTTTCATTTTTTGCGGGGTTTTTTTTGAAAAGGCATAGTCCATCATGATCATGTGGACCGTGGCCTCCTTATCCTTTAATACCCCGTCGAGGATTGAAGGCAGAACCCTCAGTTTCGCTCCGGTACAGATCAGTATAATACCTTTGAGAAGTTCAGGGTATGCAAGGGCAAAAGACATGGCTATTGCCCCACCCATTGAGTGGCCTGCCAGGTAGCATTTCTTAATTCCCGTCTCTAATATAACATCCCGTATTGCATCCCTGGCTTCTTCAATTGTCTTACAACCTTCACCGCCTGATTGCCCGTGACCAGGAAGGTCGATAAGGATTACTTCCATTAAACTTTTGAGGTACTCCCTCTGAAAATACCAGTATTGTGTGCTTCCCCCCACTCCGTGGATGAAAATGATCGGCTCGCCCGCCCCGTATCGTTCGACATTCAAAACCATATAGTTAACCTCCAGAATTTTATTGAAAAGGTATGTCCACTATTATAGTATGACGGTATGCGTTTTATTACAATATTCCTCGTCTTGTTTGTGTTGATTTCATGCAATAAAGGAACGGACGTACCATTACAACAGAAGGCCTCTGAAGGGCAGGGGATGGAAGGCCAGTACCAGAAAGAATTGGATGAGATCAAAAAGAGCCTGAAAGGCGACGTTAAGATCAAATTGAAAAAAGAAGGGAAGGGTGGCTATAGCTGGGAAATAACCGGCAAGGATGCCCAGGAAGTTCTCAAAACCAACGATGCCCTCCGCAAAAGGCTCAGTGATCAGTAGCCCGCAAAAGGCCAATATCACGGGCATAATTGAGTGCCTCACTGTATTCACTGTTTGAAATTCGCCGTGCGATTTCAGGATAATCTTCGGCCCTATTGCATGGATGATACTGGGCCATGATGTTCACGAAAGCGTTGTGTGAGATTTCTTCCCGGATAAACCGGAGAATGTTCTTTGTATCCTCCCCACATGAAGGCATGACGAGATGCCTAATGAGAAGCCCCCGCGTAGCTATTCCCCATGTGTTTATTGAGAGATCCCCGACCTGACGCTGCATTTCCTTGATGACTGATTTGACTACCTCCGGGTAGTTTTCTGCCTTGCAGAAACTCCTGGAGAGCGCGGGATCAAGGAATTTAACATCCGGCATGTAGATGTCCACGATTCCGTCGAGAAGCCTGATAACCTCAAGTGATTCGTACCCGCCACAGTTGTATACAATGGGGACGGAAAGCCCCATGTCTATTGCGATGGAAAGTGCCCTGACGATGTGTGGAACATAATGAGTGGGAGTTACAAAGTTAATGTTATGGCAACCACTCACCTGGAGATCCATCATGAGGGTTGCAAGTTGGCTGTAAGAACATGGAGAGCCATTGCCGTATATGCTGATGTCGTAATTTTGGCAGAAAATACACTTGAGATTACAGTAGGCGAGAAAGATTGTCCCTGACCCGTGAACTCCCGTCAGGGGTGACTCTTCCCCGAAGTGAGGAAAGGCCGATGAGATAGTAAGGTTATATGGGGCTTTGCAGTAGCCGAGGTCGTCAACTGTCCGGTTGGCCCTGCACTGTCTGGGACACAAGATGCAGGGGTTGAGGTATGATTCGAGTTCCCCGATTTTTTTATCGAAGAGACCATCTGCTTTTGTCCTTAAATATACCGGAAAATCCTGCATTCCCACTTTAAAAAAAACGAACGATGCGTTACTATTATATCAAAGATCATAGAAAAAAACACGGAGCAAGAACTATGAAGTATGAATATACTATTAAGACCTATTCCATGCAGCAGTTGTCAGAAAAAGGAGTTGTTGTAGATCCCGAGAAGAACATTGTATACGCCTGCAGGCCCGATGGGGCATGCGAGATACGGGACGTAGGTGTAGAGCAGATTGTCCACCTCGCCACCATGTTTAACGAGATGGGCAAAGAAGGATGGGAACTTGTCCAGCTCTTGTTCAGGCCCTCGGGAATGGTCAGTTTTTGGAAGAGAAATGTTCAGGAAGGTTTTGAGAAATAAAATGTAAAAGGAGGTAAGGAGTTATGGCTCTAACACCGTGGAGAGGCTTGTGGGAGTCGAGATTTCCTTCTTTGAGGGAAGAGATGGACAAGATGTTTGAAGATTTTTTTGGAAAGCCAGGCTGTCCATCGATTGCAGAAGGTGCTTGGGTGCCTCCCATTGATGTGGAGGAGACAAAAAAGGATATTATTGTTATTATGGATATTCCTGCCATCGACCCAAAAGAGGTTTCTATATCAATCATTGAAGACAGGGTAACGATAAAAGGAGAAAGGAGACGAGAAGAAGAAGTAAAAGAAGTCAGTTACTACCGCTCAGAGAGAATCTACGGTTCATTCCAGAGGATCATCCAGCTTCCATCAGAAGTTGTAGGGGATAAAGCGAAAGCTTCCTACAAAGATGGTGTCCTCAAGATAACTATTCCGAAATCACAGAGGGCCGTGCCGAAAGAAGTAAAGGTAGAGGTACAATAAACCAAACGGGCAATAGGCCATGGGCAATTGGCAATGGGGGAGCAAATGCTCCTGAGCCCTTTGCTCACAGGCTTTTTTCGATAACATTGTACTAATTGTTGCTTGCAATCTCCTCGGGTTTCTATAGCCTATTGCCAATAGCCCATAGCCTGTATAATTCTTATTGACAAAAAACTCCATTTAAAATATCATGCATTTTAAATAAACAGGGAGGTGCGGGATTATGGCTTGTGGAGTAAAGAAAGCAGCGGCGACAAAAGCAGCGCCAAAGAAGGAAACAAAAAAGGCTGCACCAAAAAAGAAAGCGAAAAAATAGGTTAGCGGGGGAGCAATCCCCCACTTTACTATGGACATTCGGAAACGAATATTTATCATCGACGATGAGAAAGATATTCTTTTTATCTTAAAAGAGTTTTTCCGTAACCACGGGATCGAAGCATCAACCTATGAAGCCATTCCCGATGTGGCGGCAGAGATTAAGGAAAAGAAGCCCAACGCTGTTCTCCTCGATATCCTTCTCCCTGGTATCTCCGGGATAGAAATCCTCCAAAGGATCAGAAAGATTGACCCGAATCTCCCCGTCATCATGATGACAGGGCAGCCCGATGAAGAGAAGAAAATAGATTCCCTGAGAAGCGGCGCCTATGCTATCCTTGCAAAACCCTTCAAGAGCTATGAAGAGGTTTACCATATCGTGAATAATGCTGCCAACCATTACATTGAGACGCTTCGAACAGTTGAACTAACGGCAGAAATCGAGAAGCGTCATGAACATGAAAGGCTTAATCTCCTGGAGTTGGATTTTTTAAAGAAACTCCAACTCATGATTGGGGAGACAGAGGATCCCGCCTTCGTAATGAAGAATTCGTTTGCACTTCTCAAGAATTTTCTGAACTTCCAGGCTTTTGCTACGCTCATGTTACAGGGGGAGGATATCAATATCCAGATTTACCCAAATGTTGGCTCTGACACAAGGCTTATGGAATGCATAACAGCATCCCTTATGAGCAAAGTCCCTGAGCGATCAAGGGTTGAAAAGCAGATGAATGATATGATGGCAATCGGAAAGGATACTATCCCGTCCGACGGAAGTAAATATAACTACATGACGGTTGATATTTCATCGAGAGACAGGGCTTACGGGTATGCCGGCCTTTACAGGGTGCTCCCCTTTCATGAGAATGAAGAGGCTATTTTCAACAGGTTTTGTTCGAACATTGCCATGACTCTTGAAAAAATCAGTCTTTTTAACGAGATTAAAACGCTCTCTATCCACGACGGGCTTACTGGAATTTACAACCATGCCTATATAGTAGAGGCTTTGAAAGATGAGGTTGAACGTTCAAAGCGTTATGGTTCGCTCCTTTCAGTTGTGCTCTTTGACATCGATGATTTCAAGAAAGTTAATGACACTTACGGCCATCTTGCGGGAGATGCAGTGCTGCAAAAACTTGCAGAACTTTTCAAGGGTAGCCTCAGGGCAATTGATATTGTTGGAAGGTATGGAGGAGAAGAATTCCTTGCTATGCTCCCTGAGACAGACGGGATAAATGGGTATATTGTTGCGGAGAGGTTCAGGGAAAGGATCGAAAAAGAGACCTTTGCATACGGTGAAGAGACGATAAAAATAACAATCAGCGGCGGTGTTGCTCATTACACCTCTGGTATGGATGTGAACAAGCTTATCAAGGCGGCAGATGACAACCTTTACACTGCCAAGAGAGAAGGAAAGAACAGGATATTCTATGAATGAACTTGATACGGCAGTAAACCTACTCAGCGAGTTTATCAGGATTGACACAACAAACCCACCGGGAAACGAAGAAGACGCTGCCCTTTTTCTTGATGGATACTTCGACAAAGCAGGTATACCTACAGAAATTTTCCATGTGGCACCGAAAAGGGCGAATCTCTTGGCCCGAATCCCAGGGAAAAATAAAGGGAAACCGGTTGTCCTCCTGAGCCATATCGATGTAGTCCCGGCAAAGGCAGAAGAGTGGGAGGTTCCACCATTCAGCGGGGAAGTACGCGATGGGTTCATCTATGGACGCGGTGCCATTGATATGAAGTCGCAGACTATTTGTCAACTCCTTGCTTTTGCCCAATTCCAGAAGGACGGAGCAAAACCTGAGCGGGACATCATCTATCTTGCTACCTGCGATGAAGAGGTCGGGGGACAGTACGGGGTTGAATACATGCTTAAGAATGTGGATGAACTCCGGAACGCATCTTTTGTCCTCAGCGAGGGAGGTTGCATCGTCGATGAAAACGGTCGTGTGCACGCATGGCCAAAGGAACGGGCGGCCATGGCTCCATGCCCCACAAAGATAACGCTAATGAAAAGGTGCTCAATGCTGCCCATGCCATCATGTCATACCAGTGGCCCTTTAAGCCAACAAGTATTGTAAGTACCTATCTCAATGGTATCCTGAAGGGCGAGAAAGTTAAGGGTTTTACCTTTTCCGGCCTTAAACAAACACTTGGCAACAGACAATTCAGGGACTTTGTCGAAAACAATCCAGTCTATAATGCGCTACTTCGCAACACAGTGACCCCTACTATCCTCAAAGGTGGTGAGAAGATAAATGTAATCCCCGCGGAGTCATCAATCTCTTTCGACGCCCGGCTCTTGCCAACGGAGAGCCATAGTAATTTCTTCAAAAAGATCGAAAGGCTTGCCGGGAAGGATGTGGAAGTTATACCCGTCGGCATAGGCAAAAGCAACCCGTTAC
>PDVH01000259.1_pt1 | contig 13528 bp, 14 predicted proteins | sample 1369781 | NCBI WGS metagenome assembly PDVH01 (sample SAMN07795378, study PRJNA414565) | Alkali sediment metagenome, whole genome shotgun sequencing project. | isolation source: glacial lake sediment | place: Bosnia and Herzegovina: Donje Bare Lake | collected 2016-06
CGCTGATGTACGACATCACCGACAGCAACGGGCTCGTTGTCGTAACGGACTCTCCGGCATTCGCCACCACGGGATCGTTCTCACAGGTGGTCCCGACAGTCGACGCACCTGCGCACTACTACGTGCACATGTGGATGACGACTGCCGCTGGCGGCTATGCTGACGCTGACCTAACGGTAGACATGTTGAACTCGCACGAGTTGCAGATATGGGTTGAGAAATCCGGTTATGCTGACGGGACCTACAAGCCCGGTCAGACAGTGAAGCTGCACTACTCGATAGGCGCGTATGTCATGGAGCCTCTGCAGTCATACATACTGCATGTGAGCACGGACTACAACCCCATCGGCATGGACTTCATACTGACGGAACCGACCGGAACGGTCGAGTTCGCGCTGCCGGATGACGCGCCTGCCGCTGAGATTGGCATATCCGCATCGCTGATCGATCCGGTGACAGGCCCGGTGTCTAGTGACTCAACTGCGCTGACCGTGGGCGGCCAACTGACAGGCTGGGACAGGAGCATAGCAGGAATGAGCGCGATCGACTTCAGCATACTGCTGCTGTTGATCATAATGATCCTGCTGCTCATCGTCATGCCCTTCCTGAAGGGCAGGATGGACCGTGGTCCGAAGCCCGCTGAGGCGCCGAAGGTTGAGCCTCCGCCACCCTCGCCATAGGCAAGCGTAGAAACCACACCAAACCCTTTTCCACAATTTCCTTTTTCATTGTTTCTTGTCGTGGCAAAGCCTTATACTCTTCACATCCAATCGGCCGTTCATGGGCCAGGAGAAGACCGCCGTCATAGGCCTCGGATACGTGGGCATACCGCTCTCCGCACTGCTTGCCAACACAGGTTATGACGTTGTCGGAATAGACCTGCTCGAGGACCGGGTCGCGCAGATAAACAGAGGGAAGCTGCCGCTGAAGGGGGACGAACCCGGCCTCGGCGATATGCTGTCAAGAGTCGTCAAGAGGGGCAAGCTGAGGGCTACGACATCCTACGATGCATGTCGAAACCGGACCGTCATATTCGTCTGCGTAGACACCCCCATCGACGCCGACAAGAGACCTGACTACTCGAGGCTCGAAGAGGCGATCGCAAGCATAGGCAGGAACATGCAGAAAGGGACGATGGTGGTCGTCGAATCGACACTGGCTCCCGGCACGATGCTAGGAGTAGTAGCAAGAACGCTCGAGAAGAAGAGCGGGCTCAGACTCGGAAAGGATTTCAAGCTAGCGCACTGCCCTGAGCGAGTCATGCCAGGGAGGCTACTTTACAACATCACGACCTATGACAGGGTCATAGGTGCCTTTGACAAGCAGACCGCTATGAGGGCCAAGGCCATCTACTCGAAACTGACAAAGGGAAAGCTCCATACGACCGACCTCACCACCGCGGAGATCGTGAAGACCGCTGAGAACGCGTACAGGGATGTTCAGATAGCGTTCGCGAACGAGGTTGCGCTGGTCTCCGAGAAGCTAGGCGCGGATGCGTACGAGGTCAGGAGATTGGTCAACACATGTCCCTTCAGGGACATGCACGTCCCAGGAGCTGGCGTCGGCGGCCACTGTCTGCCCAAGGACCCGTGGTTGCTCGTCCAGAGCGGGAAGGCGTCCAGCCCAAGGCTCATCCCGACCGCGAGGGCGGTCAACGATTCGATGCCGTTCCACATGGTCGATCTCGCTGTTGATGCGCTCAAGGCAGCCGGCAGGAGCGTCGAGGATTCCGTCATCGCAATAATGGGTGCCTCGTTCCTGCAGGACTCGGGGGATCCCAGGAACTCGCCTTCGATACCAGTGATCGAATCGCTGAAATGCGCCAAGGGGCTCAGAGTGCACGACCCCTATCTCGACAAGATAGCCGGAGTGTGCACGCTGAAGGACATGAAGAAGGCTCTGGCGGGCGCTGACCTTGCCATCTTCATGGTTTCTCACAAAGCATACAAGAAACTCACTCCCGCGCTGCTCAAGAAGCTGATGCGGACGCCCATCGTCGTTGATGGGAGGAACTTGTTCGACACAGGGAAGATGCAGAGAGCTGGCATGATCTATCGCGGCGTGGGGAAGAAGGCTACCTGATCAGCTCTGCGAGCCCATCATCGAGTGTTGTCTTCGGTTTGAAGCCAAGAAGCCTTGCTGCCTTCGCGCTGTTCGACAGGCTATCCCTGATATCGCCGACCCTGGGCGCCGTGAACTCGGGCTTGAGCGCATGGCCTGACACCTTGATCGCTCTGTTGGCAAGGTCCAGGATGCTCGTCGAGACGCCGCTCCCGCAGTTGAAGACCTCGCCGCTGATGCCCTTCTTGCTGAGAACCAGAACTCCCCTTCGATGATCGGGGGTTTCCTGGCCTTGAGACGATTGACGAACTTGGTTATCACGCCGGAATATGGGCTTTCAGGGTCGGCCCGGATCGAGTAGAAATTGAATGGTCTCACTGCCACGACTTCCATGGAGCTCGTACCCGCGTACGCGAGCGCATACTTCTCGCCAGAAAGCTTGCTCACACCGTAGTTGCTCATCGGATGTGTGGGATGGTCCTCATCGATAGGGATGCGCTTCGGAGCGCCGTAGACCGCCGCGCTGCTGACGTATATGAATTTCCTGACACCAGCCTGGACGCTCTCGTGCAGCAGATTGACGGTCCCGAGGACGTTCGACCTAGAGTCTGAGAGCGGATCCTGAAGGGATTTCTCCACGGAGACCTGTGCAGCGCAATGGATGACGGCTTCCACACCCGCAAGCGCCTCCCTCACATCCGCTGGCTTCGTTATGTCGCCCAAGAGTGACATTCCTTTCAAGTGTCTGTGTGGTTGAGGCCTTATGTCCAGACCGGCAACATTCCCGTCCTTTGCCAGTAGTTCGCAGACAAACGATCCGAGTTGACCAGAGCTCCCAGTCACTAGGACCTTCGTCAAGACTCCTCCACCTGCACTTTCGACCCTTTCCTCGAGGACTCCAAGGCGGCCTCGGCAATCTTGAGCGTCTGGATGGCATTCTCGCCAGACACCAGAGGTTCTTTGTCTTTCTCGGCAGCTGCAAGGAAGTCTGCGAGCTCGCGCTTCAATGGCTCCTCCTTCTTCAAGGCGATCCGACGCACGTCGAGCTCGAGAGGCACGTTGTAGAGGTTCCCGCCCTCGATGGGCTTGAACGTGGAAGAGCAGACAAGCGCGGCCTGCTCCATGTAGTCTACCTCGACGAAGTTCTTGCTGCAGGTCAGAGCGAGTTTCCTGACCTTCATGGGCGTTAGCCAGTTGACTTCTATGAAACCTGTGGTGCCTCCTTCGAAATCGATTAGGATGTTCGCGTGGTCCTCGTAGCTGATCCCCTTGCCCTGGCCGGATAGTGCATAGACCGATCGCGCCCGTTTCCCGACGATGTACTGCACGACATCTAGGTCATGGACCCCGAGGTCCATGATCACGCCGACGTCGCGGATCCTGGAAGGCATCGAAGAAACGCGCCTCGTTGCAGCGGTGATCAGCTCGCCATACGCTCCCTCTTGGAGGCTTTGCTTTGCGAAAGATACGATCGGGTTGTACCTCTCCGTGAATCCTCCTGCGAGAACGACCTTCTCCTTTTTGGCGAGGCTCACGAGTCCTTTCAGACTCCGAGAGCTACCCGTCATTGGCTTCTCGAGGAGCACGTGCTTCCCCGCGCGGATGGCCTCGGAGGCTATCTTCTCGTGGGTGCTCGTCGGCGTGACGACGATTACGGCGTCGACATCGCTCTTGAGCATCTCCTGGTAATTCAGGAAGTGCTTCACGGAGTACTTCCCACCGACTGCCTCGCTTGCAAGGACCCCTTTCTCTGAGAGTATCCTCGCATGGTTCTGGCCCATCGATCCGACGCCAATGACTCCGACCCGCATGTTTTTGAGATGCCCATTGGCCGTAATAATTGTTCGGTCGCATTGGAGCGTAGACTTATTATCGGGCTGGGCTATCAGTGTCCGGTGCTCTCATGAAGAGAAAGCTCATGGACATCCTAGCGTGCCCAGTATGCAAGTACCATCCGTTGGAGCTGACGGTCAAGACGGAGGACGACAAGGAAGTCTTGGAGGGCAAGATAAGGTGCCCGAAATGCAAAGTCGACTATCCGATCGATGACGGCATACCGAACATGCTCCCGCCCGAGAAGTAGTCCGTCTACAGGTTTTTCACGGGATTCTGCGATTGAAGGACCCAGTTCAGCAACTCCATGCTCTGGACAGCGAGCGCAGCCAGCTCCTTCTCGATCGCTTCCTTCTCGGAATCCCTGTTCACGAGTCCTGGAGGTATCTCGTATTCAAAAACGAATGAGACCATGGTCTTGTCAGCAACAGTGGCAAAATCCCAGCTGATCTTCGATTTGATGCCCCTGGTCGCCTTGTAGAGTATCCTCTTGTTCTTCAGAAACTCGATCAGATCCAGCGTGGTCATGATCTCGACCTTGCCGAGGACCAAGACCGTCTCGAGCGATGTCCCAGGACCATATTGGACGAGGCTGATAGGCTTGATGTCCATGAACATCGGCATGAAGTTCTTCAGGTTGGTCCAATCCGCCACGTACTCAAACGCGTCCTCTAAGCTGCATGGAATAGGATGGCTGTGCTTGAAGATGGGCAACGGGGATCGAAGGCATGAACGAATTGGAGCGTATTTAGCAGTTCGTCTGATATGTGCCTGGACTAGTACCGCGAACTACCTGTAGCACAGAATAGTACGTTGCCTGGCGGCGCCTGCAACAGATTGATATCCAAGTTGCTCTGTTCCACTTCAGCCGGTCTGAAGAGCCGGACAAAGGTGAGCTGGATGAAGGTGCTCGTCGCAGACGAGATCTCGAAAAGCGGCGTGGAGATGCTAAAGGCGCAAGGCTACGCAGTCGATGTCAGAACGGGCCTCAAAGAGGACGAGCTGGCCAAGATCATCAAGGATTACGACGTGCTTCTTGTGAGAAGCGCCACGAAGGCCATCATAGGGAGGGCCGGGATCGGCATCGACAACATCGATGTGGATGCGGCGACCGAACGCGGCGTGCTCGTTATGAACGCACCCTCAGGGAACGTGGTTTCCACCGCGGAGCTCACCATTGGCTACATATTCGCGCTCGCGAGGAGAATATCCCAAGCAGATGCCTCCATGAAGAAGGGCGAGTGGAAGCGAAAAGAGATGAAGGGCGCGCAGGTCCAGGGAAAGACTCTGGGGATTATTGGCCTGGGGAGAGTGGGCGCCGAGGTGGCGAAGAAGGCGATCGCCCTTGGGATGACCGCTATCGCCTATGACCCGCTTGTCTCTCCGGAGGTTGGCGCGAAGCTGCACGTCCGGCTTGTCTCACTCGAAATGTTGCTCAAGGACTCTGATTTCGTCACGCTGCACACTCCTCTGACTCCGCAGACGAAGGACATGATTGGGAAGAACGAGCTCGCCCAGATGAAGAAGACCGCCATGATCATCAACTGCGCCCGAGGGGGAGTTGTCAACGAGGATGCGCTGGCGGAGGCGCTGGCACAGAACAGGATCGCTGGAGCAGCATTGGACGTTTTCGTCAACGAACCGCCGACGGGGTCCAAACTCCTCTCCTTGACGAACACGATCTTGACGCCGCACCTGGGAGCGACCACAAACGAGGCCCAGGAAGAAGTCGGTTCGGAGATCGCCGAGCAGGTCATAGCATATCTGAGGGACAGCGTTTTGAAGAACGCGGTCAATCTGCCTGCGAAGCTCGATCCTGAGCTCGTTCCCTACATGCCTCTGGCAGAGAAGCTCGGGACGTTCGCCTCCCAGCTAGGCAAGTGCAGCGCTGGTAAGGTCGAGATAATGTGCATGGGCGAGCTGGCGAAGAAGGACATAAGGATCATAGCGGCATCCGTCATCACCGGCCTGCTCAAACCACTGTCCGAGGAGTTCAATGTCAACTACATTAACGCATTCGCGATGGCGAAGGCGCGTGGCGTGGATATCGTCTCATCCACGTCTGAGGAAGCTGGCAGGTATACGAACCTGATCAGAGTCTCGCTCCAGACGAACGGGGACTGCGTCTCGACAGCTGGCACTTTGACTCCAGACAGAGGGGCCAGAATAGTGGATGTCAACGGCAGCCCTGTGGACATAGTTCCCGACGGATGCTTCTTGCTGATAGCTCACACCGACAAGCCTGGCATGATAGGCAAGGTCGGAACGATCCTTGGCGACAACGATGTCAACATCGCAAGCATGGAGGTCGCGAGGGCGAAGGTGCGAGGCCCTGCCATGATGATACTCGAACTCGATGAGGAGCTGCCGACCGAGATTCTGAGGAAGGTCCGACAGATCAAGGATCTCCAATCAGCCATTGCCATAAGACTGTAGGCGATTGTAGGCCACAAAGTTAATTCTCCATCGAGACAACTAGGGGATATGGAGTTGGGCACATAGCGCGAATCCGCATCGTGATACGAGATGCCAATAGCGACCACCTGAACGATGTCGTCGATCTTTGGCAGATGCTGGCCCAGCACCACGAAGAGCTGTCAGACCAATTCGCTCTAGCCTGGGACGGAAAGAGGAAATGGGCGAAGTATCTCGAGGACCGGTTCTCAGAGATTAGCACCAAGCTGATCGTGGCAGAAGAAGAGGGAGAGATCGTGGGCTTCATGCTATGTCTTCTCTCGCTCAACACGCCTGTTTTCAAAGACAGGAAGATCGGTGTCATATCCGACGTCTATATTCTCGAAGAGCGGCGCAGGAAAGGCGTCGCCAAGAACATGCTCAACTATGCCATCAAGTGGTTCGAAAAAAACAAGGTCAGGTCTATCCAGCTAGGCGTTGCCCATGACAATTTCGAAGCAAGGGCGGCCTGGCGGCAGGTTGGGTTCGAGCCCTACATGATCCACAAGAGGTTGGACCTCAAGAAACTGGTTGAGAGGGAGAAGACTGCCCCTAAGCGTGTCAGGAAGATCGCTCGTCATAGGAAGGTCAAGAGAAGAAGAGGTTTGTAGCGAAGCCCGCGCCTACGCGAGTACTTTCTTGAGGCGCTCCATGCCATCCTGTATGTTCTTCTTGTTGGTGGCATAGGATATCCTCAGGTGTTTCTCACCAGCTGAGCCGAAGGATGACCCACCGGTCAGCGCTACTTCTGCATGGTCCATGAGATACAGGGCCATCTCCTCCGAGTTCATCTTGCCTTCGTAACTCGGGAACACGTAGAAAGCGCCCTTGGGCGTGTCACAGCTGAACGACGGAATCTCCTTCATGAGCTTCATGATGAGGTTCCTGCGCTCCTCGAACTCCTTGACCATCATCTTCACGGGCTCTTGAGACCCCGTGATGGCCGCAAGGCCGCCGTACTGGGCAAACGAGACCGCATGCGTTATCGAATGTTGCTGGATCTTGTTGATGCCTTTGAAGATCGGCTTCGGTGCAATCAGCCAACCCATGCGCCAGCCCGTCATCGCGTACGTCTTCGAGAACCCGCTGATCGTTATCGTCCGGTCCATCATCCCGGGCTCTGCGGCAATCGAATAGTGCTTCATGCCGTCGAAGATTATCTTCTCGTAGACCTCATCGGACAGGACAAGGAGATTGTGATCCCTCGCAAGGTCCGCCAAGCCTTTGACGTCCTCGTGAGTCTCGACTGCGCCGCACGGGTTGGACGGGGAGTTGAACAGGATCATCTTGGTCTTCGGTGTGATGAGCTCGGCCACATCATCTGGGATGAATCTGAACTGGTTCTCGTCGGTCGTGGTCACCGGAACCGCCTTGCCTCCCGCCAGCTGGACGCAGGGCTCGTATGTGACCCAGGACGGATCGGGCATCAGGACCTCGTCACCCTCATTGATCGTCGCCAGGATAGTCTCGAAGATCGCCTGTTTCGTCGGGGTGATCAGAACATTGGACGAGTCGCAGGGAATGCCGTTCTCTGCCTTGGCCCTCTGAGCTATCGCTTCGCGCAGCTCTGGAAGCCCCGGCGCGTCTAGATACCTCGTCTTGCCCTCGTCGAGCGCTTTCTTGGCGGCCTCGACGATGTGTTTCGGAGTGTCGAAATCGGGCTCACCGACCGTAAAAGAGATGATCTTCTTTCCCTCCTTCTTCTTCTGCCCGGCCAGTTCCTTCATTCTCATCGTGCCAGATTCTTGTACACGCTTCACGCGTTCTGAGATCATCCGTGTACCCCCGACCCTCAAGCACACGGCCAATATAAAGCATTGGTGTCCAACTTTAGTCATGCTGCCGGGCCTGGCCCAAATCCACGAAAACGATATTACCCTCAGACGTTCTTCGAAAGGACCATGGCGCTAAGGACGGGCAAGCTTCCTCCGGACCTGCTCAAAAGGCTCTTGAAGAACACAGGAGCGAAGGACAGGCGAGTTCTGCTGGGGCCCACCTACGGCGAGGATGCCGCCGTTGTGAAGCTGGGCAAACAGTTGCTGGTGCTCAAGTCGGACCCCATCACCTACGCATCCGACATGATAGGTTGGTATGCTGTCAATGTCAATGCGAACGACATCGTCACCAAGGGAGCGGTGCCCGCGTGGTTTCAGGCCGTTATTCTTCTGCCAGTCGGATCCGACGAGGTTCTTGCCGAGAGCATCTTCAAGCAGATATCAGCCGCAGCGAAGGAGCTGGGGATCGCGGTCACCGGCGGCCATACCGAGGTCACCCCGGGCATCGATCATCCAATAGTGGTCGGGGACATGCACGGCGTCGTGGAAGGCAGAGACATCGTGAGATCTTCTGGAGCGAGGGCGGGTGATATGATCGTGCTGACCAAAGGTGCTGGAATAGAGGGCACCGCAGCCATCGCGCGCGAGAAGAGAGCCGATCTGCTCAAGGCCTTCGATGAAGCGTTCGTGAACAGGGCGGCGAAGTATCTCTTCCGCCCGGGCCTTTCCATCGTGGCGGAGGCGAAGGTCGCGCTGAAGTACAGAGTCAGCGCGATGCACGACCCCACTGAGGGAGGGGTTGCGATGGGGGTCCAGGAGTTGGCCGAGGCTTCAGGCAAGTCGGTGGAACTCTGGATCGACGAGATAATCGTAAGGGCGGAGACCGCGAGACTTTGCGCGAAGTACCGCCTCAATCCACTCGGGCTACTCGGCTCGGGGGCACTGCTGGCCACGTTCAAACCCTCAGACTCCGACAAGTTCGTGGCAAAAGTCCACTCGATGGGCATCGATGCTTCAGTGGTCGGGAAGGTAGTTGCAGGCCCTGGCAAATCGAGAATGATCTCCAGCGAAGGAATTACTCCTCTTTCTTTTTCGGAGCGCGACGAGGTTTTGAAGGTTTTGTCTCCTTGACCTCACCGATTCGGGACGAGAGACCAATCCCGCATAGGATCTTGGCAGTCACAGTCCAGACCTTCTGAAGCCTTGGCCCGAGCGATATCTTGGTGTGCTTGATCTTGCTGAGATCTGATTTGAAATCGCCCTTGGAGAATCCGCCGATGATGACGACCACGCGCTCGCCCTTGACGGAAGCGAATCTCTCTGGCAACGGGACCTCCTCCGCGTCCGGTGTCATCAAGAAGACCTCGTCCGGATTCAAAGCGCTGACCAGAGCGTCAAGGGTCACACCGTTCCTCAGCTCCAGCAAAGCGTTCTCTCTTGATGGCACGACACGCTGCTCGTAGAGTGATTCTATCAGGCCGACGAAACGAGGATAGTGCGGCGGCAGCCGCGTCTCTGGATTGACTGCGATGACATCGTTGTTCCTGGTGTGCACGAACACTCTCAGCTTCCCCTCGACCGAGAGGTCTGAGTCGATGCACAACATGAGGAAGAAATGCACGATGTCCGGCCTGCCCCTGCGCTCCGAATCCGGGAGCTTGCCAAACGCAGGATGGTGGTGTGACGCATCGAGCAGTATCTTCTCTGGTGCCTTGCCTCGGGCGCGAGCGTTGTTGAGGATGCATCTCTCGTTCACGATTTCCTTAGGCACGAGCTCGAGCTCCGAGTCGGCCAATATGAAGAAGTATTGCGTCAAGAGAGGATCTCTCCCAGCCGGTTCTGGTCCTTGGCCATCCTGATCTCCTGAGCTATGCGTCTCCCCGTGGATACGCCTGGCTCGAGGAGGTCGGAATAGGGCGAGCCGGAGATGAACGGGTTGGTCCCCGCGACGATTCTGGAAGATATCTCAAAGACTTTGACGTTGAGACTGTCGGTCACGATACACTCCAGGCAGAACGGCCCGATCATGCCGCCGAATAGCTCCAGCGATTTCTCAACGGCCTTCTCGCCCATGTCCAGCAGCTTCGGTAGCAAGGACTCTCTGACGACGACTGGCACATTACCAGTCACCACGAATGTCGGGTAGTGGCCAAGCTTCTTGAGCTCTTCAGTTGCTCCGAGTTTGTAGGAGTTCGAGTGTTCCCTTGCTAAGCTTGAACCCTTCGCTCTTGATTGGCGAGTAGAAGTAGTGGATGTAGTACCTGGTTCCCAGGATGTACTCTTGGATGGAGAACTTCTGCGTGTGGTCGATGCCCAACTTGAAGTCTGGGTAGTCCTTGGCGATGAAGAATCCCCGGCCGCCCTTCGCGCCGTCGTATTTCACGAGCACTGGCCTGTCGATGAGTTTCGGGTCATCGATCTTGTGGGGCATCTCGAGGCCCGCGGCGGTGAGCCATGTCCTCTCCTTGTCTCTGTCGCTTTCCCAGTCGAGGACGTGCCTGTTGCCGAATGTTGGGACCTCCAACTCCACGAAGTTCTTCGGGGTCATGTACTCGACGAATGAACCGTGGGGAATGAGTATCGCGTTCTTCGCGACAAGCTCATCGGATCGATCCAGCAGCTGGGTGTATGAGTCGACATAGAAGAACTCGTCAGGTTTGCCGCGCGGGAAAGCGTCGTAGAACTTGGTCTTCTGACCCACAGCGATACCGAGCGTCTTGAAGCCCTCCTTGCGGGCGCCATCGAATATCTGGAGTGAGGTATGCGAGCAGGCCGTGGCGATGACGAGGTTGTCCTTGTCATATCCTTCGATGATGCGGTTGATCCTGTCCCTTGAGACCATTAGCGCACATATTCGATTATCTGATTTAAACATTGTCGTCATGCGTTCGGTTCGTTCTCGCCAAAAGCCACATACTGGCGCAGCCGCTGCTCGAATTCGTCTCCTCAGACACGGACGGCTTCTCGAGGCGCAGTGATACGGTTCTTCCTTCGCTCAGCCGAGGTGTAAGGACAAACCCTCTGACAAATCGTGCACATCACGTGCGTCCGGGGAGTGATCTGGTGCTCCACTCGGCGACGTATCTTCTCGAGATCCCTCGGTGGATTCTTCCTTAGGCTCACATCGACAAGGCATCTGTCAGCGTCCAGAACGAATGGTTTGAGAGCCTTCGTCGGGCACGCTTTCACGCACTTGTTGCACGAACCGCACAGGTTCCTAGCGAAAGGCCGATCCAGAGGAAGCTCAGCATCGGTGACAACTCCTTCCAGTCGCAGCCACAGTCCGTGCCTCGGGGACAGTATCATCGAGTTCTTTCCGTAGGCGCCGATACCAGCGAAGATGGCAATCCGTTTCATCGAGGTGAGTGCCGGAATCGGCGCAGCCTTGTATCCCTCTTCTCGCAGTATCTGGAGTGCGTCTCTGCGCATATGCGTCAGCGGATGGTATCCAGGGTATGACCAGTTGTTTCCTCCTCTCACTATAGCGAGCTCGTCTGCGTCATCCTGAGACCTCACACCGAAGACGATGACACTCTTCGCCTGCGGCATCGTATCCTTGATCTTCTCCGACCAGCGGTTCACAGTCGAGCCAATCTTGATCGGCTCGATAGCATCAATATCCTCCGCTGATGCAATTCCGAATGCGCCAGCCCCTCTGCGTCTGCAAGATCTGGATAGCCGATCACGAAGTTCCCGCTGTCCCCTATCTCGTCCTTCGTGGAGGAGCAAAGCACTCTGCATAATTTAACCTGGCGTCCTATCAGAGGTAGAACGACGCGTATATCCTGAGGCCAATGACCAGCGTAGCTAGCCAAGCCAGCATGTAGACCGCGCCCAAGTACCTGTGAATCTTCCCTTTAGGGGGCAGGAACATCTTGTGGTCCTTCTTGCTCCGATATTTGAAAGCAAGGTAAATTGCCAAGACTCCGAGAACAGTCGTGATCACTGCAAGTGCCAGATGAGGTATCGCGGATGTCCCTGAGTAGGGAAACGAGCCGAAGACCCCGAGAGACAGTCTCTGATACATCAGCGGTTTCATGACCAGTTCATCCAGAAGAAATCCGCTCAGCACGAGGTAGTGATGATACGAAAAGGCCGGCGATGATCATCTCCCCGATCATCACGATGGCGACTTGAGAAGGAATGATCGTTCCGAGAAGGTTGATTGTCGACATCACGTGGAGAATCACATTTGGTGCCTAATCAGAGTAAGCACACGGCCGTGTAAGGATTATATCCCTGCAATCACTCCGACATCAATCCAAGACGGGGTTTCGAGAAATGGTCTCCGGGTCCAATCAGATTGACAAGAAGGCCCGCAGGAAGAGGGTTATTCTGACTGGCATCACGTCCAATGTCCTAGTACTGGGCATAGTGAGCCTGCTCACGGACGCGAGCAGCGAGATGATCTACCCGATCATGCCCTACTTCCTGACGGCCGTTGGAGCGACGGGCCTGCTGATAGGATTGATCGAAGGGGCTTCTGAGACCACTGCGTCTTTGATCAAGGTCGTCTCGGGCTGGTACTCAGACCGGTACCGGAGGAGAAAGCCGTTCATAACGAGCGGATATGGAGCCAGCTCGTTGGTGAAACCTATCTTCTACCTCGCGACGCATCCATTGCAGGTCCTGGGTTTGCGAGTCATTGAGCGCGTGGGAAAGGGTGTGAGGAGCGCGCCCAGGGACGCCCTGATTGCAGATTCGACCGAACCACAGTACAGGGGAAGGGCGTTCGGGTTCCACAAGTCGATGGATTCCACAGGCGCGGTGATAGGTCCCATCTTGATCCTGCCAGTACTCATCGCTGCGAGCACGGTGACCGTAGGAACGTATCGACTCATCTTCCTCCTCTCTGCGCTGCCTGCTCTGCTTGCAGTTCTCGTGATCCTTCTGTTCGTTCGGGACAAGGAAGTTCAGAAGACTGGGAAGGTCGGACAGTTCTACAAAGAGATGCGACAACTGGGTAGGCCGTTCTACCTTCTCCTGATGGTGGTCGTGACTTTCTACATCGGCGAAATCAGCTATGCGTTCTTCATCCTCCAAGGCTCAAAGAGCGGACTCGACATCGTGGATGTGACGATTCTGTACGTACTCTTCAATGTAGTATTCGTTCTCACCGCAATTCCCGCAGGAGTCCTCTCGGACAAGCTCGGCCGGATGCCAGTCATAGCCTTCTCGTTTATCATCTTCGCATTGGCCTGCCTGGTGATGACAAGTGCAGGCACTTGGCTCCTGCTCGCACTGGGGTTCGGCCTTTTCGGGTTGTACAAGGGTGCCTCCGAGGGTGTCTTCAAGGCTTTCGTGACGGATTTCGCCCCGAAGAACCTTCGCGGGACAGCTCTCGGCACCTTCCACACGGCAGTCGGTGTAGTGATGCTTCCAGGGGGGATCATCGCCGGACTGCT
>PDVH01000260.1_pt1 | contig 13522 bp, 14 predicted proteins | sample 1369781 | NCBI WGS metagenome assembly PDVH01 (sample SAMN07795378, study PRJNA414565) | Alkali sediment metagenome, whole genome shotgun sequencing project. | isolation source: glacial lake sediment | place: Bosnia and Herzegovina: Donje Bare Lake | collected 2016-06
AATAAAAAGTTAGAAAACTTCTTGACAGGCCGACTGCAAAAAGTCAAAATAGTCTCAAAATAATCAATCAATTAGGATTGTCTATGCTGGTACGGGATATCATGACCAAGAACGTTATTACCATCACTAGCGATACCTATGTTCTCGACGCAGAGCGGATCATGGAGCAGAACAGAATTGGTCGATTGCCGGTGGTTGATGATGGAAGGCTGGTAGGGATAGTGACGAAGAACGATGTTTTGAAGGCAAGCCCCACATCAACGACCCCCACGAACCAGCGCCATCTCTTTTACCTCATGTCAAAGCTGGCGGTGAAGGAGATCATGAAGACGAAGATCCTGACTATTTCTTCCGACACTCCCATAGAAAAGGCTATTGCCTTAGCTCAAAAGAACAAAGTTGGCAGTCTTCCCGTGGTAGAAGGAGATAAGTTGGTCGGAATTTTAACAACAAATGATGCCTTTTATAAGATCCTCAATCCCCTCCTTGGGATAGGACAAAAAGGAACTCGTATTGTTATACACGGGGCGGGAAAAGCCGACAAGATGCAGGAAATACTCGATTTCGTCACGAAAACGGGGCTTCAGGTGAAAACCTACTGGATACCTCCCTACGATGACAAACAGGACCTCATCCTTCATCTTGACATCGACGATGCAACTGCAATAATTGAACAACTTCGTAGGATGGGATATTCTGTAGATATCCGGGAATTTACCGTCTAAAGATGTAGTTTCGAGTTTTGGGTTTATTGTTTTAGGTTCGATGCCTGTAACTCGAATTTCATAACTCGCAACAAAAATAAGGTTATAACCCTTTGTTCAACCTCTAACCTTCTCAACTTCTCAGCTTTTGCAGTGCAACCCACTCCCCATCATCTTTATATGGTAGGGTGATTCTCAGGATTTCTTTTCTCTTCTTTAAAAATTCTTCTTTCATACCCTTTAGCCATGTCTTGTGGAGAAGCATGTGCTCGGGTGGACCGAAGATGCCGCCATCTTTAATTTTGACTCTCTTTCCCTGATCATCGATGGAAAAGGTTCCATGGCAAAGGGCGCACGTGAATCGCCCTTTCTCCATTCTCACAGTATCACACCCGCAAAAAGGGCAGCCATGACTTATCCTTGCCTTTTTGTCAGAAAAGAGCATATGGGCAAGTTTGTTGGCGATTTCCTTTTTCCGTGGATCAGTAAGAACCTCACCGGGTAGTGCTGCCCTCATATTCATATGGGTCTTTATGTTCAACCCGAGAAACGAAGCAAGGCTCATGAGGGTCTGGGTGGCAACACCGACCCTGTTTTTTATTCCATAGAAATTGATAAGGATGCAGGGCTTCCCAAATGTTTTTTCAAGAACAGTGTAGAAAAGAAACCCCCTGTCCAGGATGCGTTTAAAAATACTGTGACATCCGAGGAAATATACCGGTGTTGCAATGATAATCGCATCGGCCTCAACGATCTGTTGAAGCAAGGGCTCCATGTCGTCCATATGAGGGCATACCAGATCCATTACACATCCATAGCACGCGAGGCATGGTTCAATGTTGAGTGCCGGTAGCCTGATCAATTTCAATTGGTAGTCCCCGGGGATGGAGCGGGCGATTTCTTTCACAAATACTTCACAGTTTCCGAGCTTTCGGGGGGAACCAATGAGGCCTAAAATTAGTTTTGAATCGGGGTATCCGCTAGCGGGTCGCTTGAATTTTGAGTTGCAACCTTTGTCTTTGCTTTCCATTGCTCACCTTCAATGATGGATTTGTATTGCCATTATATCAGATTTAGACCGCAGTTTCAGTTCCATGATGCGACTGCCAGGAAGATCCTTTTGCCACAGATTAAAGCGGATAGTGGGAAAGAGAGATGAACGCGCTCATCTGCCCATTATATCAGATTTAGGCCAGTGAAGCAGCCGCAGTTTCAGTTCCCATGAGGCAACTACCAGGAAGATCTTTTTGCCGCAGATAAAAGCGGATAGAGGCAAAGAGAGATGGACGCGCTCATCTGCAATGAAAAAGGCTCTTTTCATATGTCTGGGCATTTCGCTGATGGGATACAACTAACGCTGAATATGGATTGATAATTCAAGGGTTTTATGGTAAAAACCATGTATGCCAAAAAATTCTACCTTGAACCCAATGAACAAAAATATTTTTATCTGGCTTTTCATCATCCTTTTCGGACTCTTCATCTTCAACATTTACTACAAACCGAAGAAAAACTATGAAAACGTCATCTTCAGCGACTTTGTGGAGGCTGTCCAGACTGATAAGATCACCTCTGTCACTATTCAGGGCAAAAATATCATCGGTGTTTTTAAAGACGGCAAGGAGTTCAAGAGCTATTCCCCCGATGACCCTGACTTGATGAAGCTTTTAAGAACCCACAACGTGAAAATCAACGCAAAACCAGATGATGAGGGCGGCTTATGGCAGAACATACTCATCTCCTGGTTCCCTATGCTTCTCCTGATCGGGGTATGGATTTTCTTCATGCGTCAGATGCAGGCCGGTGGAGGAAAGGCCATGGCCTTCGGGAAGAGCAAGGCTAGGCTTATTACAGGCAAAGAGAACAAGGTTACCTTCCAGGATGTAGCAGGTATAGATGAAGCAAGGGATGAACTAGAAGAGATCATCGATTTTCTCAAGGATCCCAAGAAATTTACCAAGCTCGGCGGCCGAATCCCGAAAGGTGTTCTTCTCGTTGGGCCTCCAGGGACCGGGAAGACACTCCTTGCCAGGGCTATAGCCGGTGAGGCGGATGTGCCCTTTTTCAGCATCAGCGGATCGGATTTCGTCGAGATGTTTGTCGGAGTTGGCGCTTCCCGTGTAAGGGATCTTTTCAATCAGGGCAAGAAACAGGCCCCGTGTATCATCTTCATCGATGAGATCGACGCAGTAGGAAGACACCGTGGTGCAGGTTTAGGTGGGGGCCATGATGAACGGGAGCAGACACTCAACCAACTTCTGGTCGAGATGGACGGCTTCGAGTCAAATGAGGGTGTTATCGTTATGTCGGCCACCAACAGGCCTGATGTGCTTGATCCTGCCCTTCTCAGGCCTGGAAGATTTGACCGGCAGATCGTTGTGTCAATACCGGATGTGAAGGGAAGAGAGGCTATTCTCAAAGTCCACGTAAGAAAGAACATACTTTCGGCTAACGTTGATTTATCGATTATCGCACGGGGAACTCCTGGGTTTTCCGGCGCTGATCTCGAAAACCTTGTGAATGAAGCAGCTTTGCTTGCTGCAAGGAAGAGTAAAAAAGAAATCGAGATGGATGACTTTGAACACGCGAAAGACAAGGTCCTCATGGGTGTAGAGCGAAGAAGTATGATCATCCCCTACCAGGAGAGAAGAAATGCTGCTTACCACGAGGCAGGACATGCCCTCGTCGCTAAAATGATCCCCGGGTCTGATCCCATCCACAAAGTAACAATCATACCAAGGGGAAGGGCGCTCGGCATCACGCAGCAACTCCCTATAGATGAACGACATACCTATCCAAAGGATTATCTTCTTGACAACATTACCATTCTCCTCGGGGGCAGGGTAGCGGAAGAACTTGTCCTTCATCATAAGACCACCGGTGCCGGCAATGATATCGAGAGAGCAACAGAGCTGGCACGAAAGATGGTCTGCGAATGGGGCATGAGTGATCTGCTCGGGCCATTGAATTATGGCAAGAAAGAAGAGCATATTTTTCTTGGCAAGGAGATTGCCCAGCACAGGGACTTCAGCGAGCAAACTGCCCAGAAGATTGATGAAGAATTACAAAAGACCGTGAAGGATTGCTTTGAAAGGGCAAAGCAGCTCGTCCTCGACAACATGGATGCCCTCCATGCTATTGCAAACAAGTTACTGGAAAAAGAAGCCCTCGATGGGCAGGAGATAGATGTCATCATCAAGGAAAGCACGAATGGGAAGGGAGTTGCAGTGGAGGGATAGAACGCTCATAATGGGGGTTCTTAACGTCACTCCCGACTCTTTTTTTGATGGGGGGAATTACGCAACACGGGAAAAAGCAATTGACCATGCGTTACGAATGGCAGAAGATGGGGCCGACATCATTGATGTAGGCGGCGAATCTTCGAGGCCTTTTTCCACACCTGTTTCAACTGATGAGGAACTCAAGCGGGTTGTACCTGTTGTAGAAGGTATCAGGGAGAGCTTAAGTATTCCCATTTCGGTGGATACCCGTAAATCCATAGTAGCGCGGGAAGCCTGCCTGGCGGGGGCTGATATCGTGAACGATATCAGCGGCCTTCTGCATGATCCTGAGATGGCTGATACTGTCAGCACCTTCAAAGTCAAGGTAGTTATTATGCACATGAAGGGTATGCCCGAAACCATGCAAGTGTCACCACACTATTATGATGTTATTGCCGAGATAGGCGCGTTTTTTGAAGAACGATTAAGTTTTGCTGTAAAAAATGGTATTGAGAAACATAACATTATTCTGGATCCCGGCATCGGTTTCGGAAAAAGGGTGGAGGATAATCTGAAGATCATCAAGCATCTTGATACTTTCAAAAGATTTGACCTGCCCCTCCTTGTTGGTACATCCATGAAGAGTTTCATTGGAAAGGTCTCAGACTCTACTATGAGGGGGAGGATCGAGGGCACCCTTGCGAGTATTGCCATATCAGTTTGGAATGGTGCAAATATTGTCAGGGTGCACGATGTGAAAAAGGCAAAAAGGGTGGTGGGGCTTGTTGACGCAATCAGGGAGGCTTGACATTGCCCTTTCAACACAAGTCAGGCCGAAACAACACGAGAGGTTTCCAGTAAAGTCATGATCAGTGGTGTTTTACCGCACCTTTTTACTGATCAAGGGAACAAGGGCTATCCAGCTTATCGTTGGATTTATTCTTGTCTTCTTTGTGTTTTATCTTTCGAAAAAACTCGAGCTTTTTACTCTTGGATGGATATTAAGCAATTTTGTTGGGGCAATCATCTTTGTTATCGTGGTGATATTCCAGAACGAGATACGAAGGGTACTCCTGGCCCTTGGGAGAAGCCCTTTCTTTAAGAAGATTACCTATGTTCAAGAAACGTTGTTCTATGATGAAATTTTAAATGCCTGCGCCGTCATGAGTAACAGGCACATCGGTTCATTAATTGTTATCGAGCGGGAAGTAGGACTTGAGGAGTTCATGGAGATTGGTATCCGTATTGATGCTGCAGTGAACACTGAATTGATCGTAAGCATGTTTCAGACCACATCACCTCTCCACGACGGCGCCATGATTATCCAGGAAGGAAGGATTCGGGCAGCCGGTTGCATTCTGCCGCTCACCATAAAGGATTCTATCGATATCAGTCTCGGAACCCGGCATAGGGCTGCAATAGGCATCACAGAGGTTACTGATGCCCTGACACTTATTGTTTCAGAGGAAAAAGGCAGGATATCCTATGCATATAAGGGAGAGATATTTACCAACATAAGCGAAGAGGCATTGAAGAAAGTGTTGAAGGAGCTGTTGAGATGATGAACATGTTCGGAGTTGCAGCCACTGTGTATATCGTATATAGCATTTTGTATATCGTGAACAACGATTCTGAAACGCAATACGATATGCGAACAACGATATACGGCTCTTCAAGCGCTATGCGGATTAACTAGGGCACATATGGATTTTGTGAGAAAATACATAATCAATGACTGGAAACTGAAGGGCCTTTCCGTTGTGCTCGCAGTTATACTGTGGTTTGCAATCTCCCATATGGGAGAATCAAAGTTGAGTGTATCTGTGCCCATTTTACCAGCGAACCTCGAGAAAGACTTCATGATTAAAAGCATGGACACCGAAGATGTTCTTGTCATGATAAGCGGCCCTGTATCTGTACTTAAAAATCTCAGGCCAAAAGATGTAAAGGTACCCCTTGATCTTGGCGAGCTTAAAAACGGTCGTCACATTGTTAATATTCAGAAAACTGATATTGTTGTACCAAGAGGTATTGAAGTTGAAGCGGTCAAACCTGGTTATGTCGTTATTGAAATTGAAAGGACTCTGGAGAAACGACTGAAAACTATAGTAAAATTAGATAATAAATGGAAGACCTTGTATAGTGTGAAATCCTGGTATCCTCAATACGTTATTGTTGAGGGACCCAAAGTGTCCATTGAGAAGATTGAGGCCATTGACACGGTCCCTATTGACGGCAATTTTATGGCTGCCGAAGAGGAGCTGGATGTTGCNCTCGATACAAAGGGACTGCTTNTCCGGAAGGTGAGGCCGGANACAATTCGGGTAATCATAAGNAGGCACTGANATGGAGCGAAAACGATGCGTACGTTAATGGTGAATATTGATCATGTGGCAACACTAAGGGAGGCACGGGGCATCAATTATCCTGAGCCTGTTTATGCCGCTGGCATTGCAGAAATGGCAGGCGCCTCGGGGATCATCGTGCACCTGAGGGAGGACAGGCGTCATATCAAGGACCGGGATGTAAGGCTCCTGAGGGAGGCCGTACGGACGAAGCTCAACCTGGAGATGGCAGCGACGGTTGAAATGGTGAAAATAGCTGCTGATATCAAGCCGGACATGGTAACCCTTGTACCTGAAAAACGGCAGGAACTCACAACAGAGGGTGGCCTTGATGTTGCTGGGCAGGTAAACAAGCTCAGGAAGGTTGTAGAGAGTCTTCGATCGAAGGGAATTTTTGTGAGCCTTTTCATAGACCCAAGGGAGGAGCAACTTGTTGCTTCCCAGACAGTTCGTGCCGATATGGTCGAAATCCATACCGGGACATACAGCGATGCTGCGAATGAAAAGGTGAAAGAAGAGGAGCTTAAAAAGATCGCTAGGTCTGCTGCAAGGGCTAAAGAACTGGGTCTTGGTGTGAATGCCGGCCATGGCCTTCATTATCATAATGTTAAAGAGGTTGCGGCAATCCAGGAGATTGACGAACTGAGTATAGGACATGCGATCATCGCCCGGGCAATATTTGTAGGATTGGACAGGGCTGTAAGGGATATGATTGCGCTTATAAATGAATAGTTATGAGTTCGGAGTTCTTAGTTCGGAGTTAAAAACTCACAACTCACAACTAAAAACTCTGAACTGTCAGCGGAGCTGACCATGGTTGGTATTGATATTGTGGATATTTCCAGGATGGAAGGAATCATGAAACGGTTCGGTGACCGTTTTTTGAACAGGGTTTTTACGGACAAGGAACTTGATTATGTGAGGAAAAGGATGAGGATTCAGGAGTCCCTTGCAGGCCGTTTTGCTGCAAAGGAGGCATTCATCAAGGCTTACGGCGAAACAGCGGGGCTCAAGGAGATAGAGGTATTGCAACAAGGGGGAAAGCCCTACATAGAGTTCAGGGGCAGGATATATCGGGAAGTGAGTATTTCCCATGAGCGCGCTTATGCAGTGGCTGTAGTGATTATTGGAAAAGAATAATCTAGATATGATGAAGGACGAAGGACGACCGTCCCTTCAGCGAAGGGACTCGGACGAGAGAAGCAATTCTTCCTTCGTCCTAATGAGTCCATTAGTTAGATGGACGAATGATCGTCCAAGCGAAGCGGTCGTGCATCGGTCAAAGACAGGGGGTTTGGCATGGTAGTACTAACGCCTGAGCGGATGGCAAAATACGATGGATACGCCATCAATACGTGGGGTATACCATCGACGGTCCTCATGGAGAATGCCGGAAGAAATACCTACAGGCTTACAAAAGAACGCTATCTCACAGGCAGGGAGCATGTGGCGGTTTTCTGTGGTAGGGGAAATAACGGCGGCGATGGTTTTGTAATAGGCCGCTACGCATTAAGGGATGGTTTCCCAACAAGGGTTTTCCTCCTCTGCAAGGCATCAGATCTCAAGGGGGATGCAGCCCTTAATATGAAACTTTTCAGGTCGGTCGGCGGTGAGGTCGTCGAGTTTACTGACAGATCGAAGGGGATCAAAGAGGGCATCAGGAATGCAGACATCATTTTTGATGCTATCTTTGGCACAGGTCTCTCAAGGCTGGTTGGAGGGATTGAAAAGAAGGTGATTGAGGAAATAAACGCATCAGGAAAGCCAGTCATTGCAGTTGACATCCCTTCGGGAATTGATGGCAGTACGGGTCAGTCCCTTGGTGCCGCAGTTCATGCAACCCATACCTTTACCTATGGTTATCCTAAGATTGGGCAGGCACTCCAACCGGGCGCCTATCATACAGGAAAGCTGACAGTTATTGATATTTCCATACCCTCTTTTATTGAGCAGAAAATCGGCATTGATGGGCACATTGTTGACGGAGCAATGATGCGGGGTTTTCTGAAAGAACGTCTGCCATGGGACCACAAAGGGACCTTTGGTCACGTCGCGGTAATTGCCGGTTCGCCAGGCAAGACGGGTGCTGCTTCTATGACATCCCAGGCTGCCTTGAAAATCGGTGCTGGGCTTGTGACACTCCTCATACCTGCAAGCCTGAACCCTATTATGGAAATGAAGCTGACAGAGGTAATGACCTATCCTGTTAGTGACAAAGGAACCGGTTATTTTTCTTTTTCAGCCTATAACGAAATTGCCGATTGAGGAAACTCTATACAACGATCAACAAGCCTTTTGTCATTGATGCCGATGGGATTAATGCCTTCCAGGGGTATACTGACCTTATCATGGAAAAGAAAAGAAAAGCAATCTTCACGCCCCATCCGGGTGAGCTTTCCCGCCTTATGGGATTGACCCCAAAGGAGATTAATAGTGATCGCATCGGTGCAGCCAGACAGTTTGTTGCTGATACAAAGGTCAACCTCATTCTAAAGGGTGCGAGGACACTCATAGTTAGCGATAAAGAGGAACTTTATATCAACCCTACAGGCAATCCTGCCCTCGCCAAGGGTGGGAGCGGAGATATCCTGACCGGATTTGTTGGGGGTGCTCTTTCGCAGGGTTACAGTATGGTAGAAGCATCTCTGTTAGGCGCCTACCTACATGGGTACATAGCTGATACGTGGGTTGAACGAAATACCGACATGGATCTCCTTGCCGGCGATCTGCTCAGTGGGTTAGGTGAGGCTATTGGAGACATCAGGAATGGGAAAGAAAGAATTTACATCGAAAAGTCCCTCTGAGACGTGGAAGATAGGAGAACACATTGGAAAGGGCGCAAAGCGTGGCGAAGTCTACGCGATCCATGGAGAACTTGGGGCAGGGAAAACACAGCTTGTCAAGGGTATCGCGAAGGGTATGGGGGTAGAAGATTGGCTCTACGTTGTGAGCCCGTCTTTTACAATCATGAATATATATGAGGGAAAGGATGCGAACCTTTGCCATGTGGACCTCTATAGGATTGAGGGGAGCGAATTCGAGGCGCTCAGCATTGATGAGTTCCTTGAAGATGGTGTGGTAGCTGTAGAATGGCCCGAGAGGACAACCTGGTGGGATGGTATAATACAGATAAACATCGAGATTATGGGAGATGAAGAGCGTAAGATTACGATAATGAGAACATAAAGTCGTCTACAGTGCTCGGTTCACAGTGAATTGAAAATCGTGAACAGTTGTGTAAGTAGTATTTAATGATAAGACGGAGGTAGATAATGCTGGTTGTTCAGAAATATGGAGGTACATCAGTAGCAGATCTCGAGAGGATCAAAAGTGTAGCCAAACGTGTCATATCATACAGGGAAAAGGGTGACAAGGTTGTTGTTGTCCTTTCCGCCATGGCTGGAGAGACGGACAGGCTCCTCAACCTGGCAAATGCCATCGACAAGTTTCCCGATGAAAGGGAAGTTGACGTGCTTATTTCGACCGGCGAACAGGTTACCTCAGCCCTGTTGGCTATAACGCTGAAATGCATGTTCTGTGATGCCATTTCTATGCAGGGCCACCAGGTTCGTATTGTAACAGACTCTAGCTATACAAAGGCCAGGATTGCAGCTATCGAGAAGGAGCGCATTGTCTCTGAGCTTGACAAGGGGAGGGTTGTAGTCATCCCTGGTTTCCAGGGCGTTGACGAAAAGGGCAACATAACCACCCTCGGGAGAGGGGGATCGGATACCACTGCCGTAGCCCTGGCAGCAGCTATCCAGGCAGATGTGTGTGAGATTTATACGGATGTGGATGGCGTGTATACGACCGATCCGAACATATGCGACAAGGCAAGGCGTCTTGAAACCATCTCCTATGATGAAATGCTCGAGATGGCGAGCCTTGGTGCAAAGGTTCTCCAGATACGATCAGTCGAACTTGCGAAAAAATATAACGTTCCCATACTCGTAAAGACTTCATTTGGGGAGGGACAGGGGACATTAGTATGTAAGGAGGAAAATAGAATGACAATGGAAAAGGTTGTGATTGCAGGAGTAACATACAATAAAAACGAGGCGAAGATCACCGTTAGAAAGATACCGGACAAACCAGGTATGGCAGCAAAGATCTTCTCTGCCCTATCCGATGCCAAGATTGTAGTTGACATAATCGTGCAGAACGTCAGCAAGAAGGATAAAACCGACATTACCTTCACAGTAGCGAAGTCAGATGCCAAGAAGGCACATAAAATCATGGAAGAGATTGCCAAGAAGATGGGCGCTGAAGGGGTAACCATTGATGAGAATATTGCCAAAGTGTCCATCGTAGGCTCAGGTATGATGTCTCATGCAGGGATTGCCTCCAGAATGTTTGCTGTTCTTGCAGAAGAGGGAATCAATATTGAGGCCATCACGACATCGGAAATAAAACTCTCATGCGTCATTGAGGGTAAATATGGACAACTTGCAGTTCAAGCTCTCCATAAAGCATTTGGCCTAGACAAGGAAGAGGTCGAGGAGGAGAGGTGAGGGTCGAGTTCTACGACACCACACTCAGGGACGGGGCTCAATCTGAAGACATTGCTTTTTCCCTCAATGACAAGTTCAGAATAACAGAAAAACTCGACGACTTCGGGATGCACTTCATCGAAGGGGGCTGGCCCGGTTCAAACCCCAAGGATCTCTTGTATTTCAAAGATGTGAAGAAGCTGCACCTCAAAAACTCGAAAATTGTGGCCTTTAGCAGTACCATGAGGTCTCATTCGAAACCTGATGATGACGAGATAATCAACGCTATTTTTGAGGCGGAAACAGAATTTGTTACCATTGTCGGTAAGAGCTGGGACCTTCACGTGATCGATGCCTTAAAGGTAAGCCTCGATACAAACCTCAGGATGATCGATCGCACGGTAACGTTTTTAAAGAAACACGGGAAGAAGGTCTTCTTCGATGCAGAGCATTTTTTTGACGGTTACAAGAAGAACAGTGCCTATGCGATGAAGGTAGTAAAAACAGCCATCGAATCGGGTTCCGATGTGATCGTTCTCTGCGATACGAATGGTGGCAGCATGCCTTTCGAGGTAAGCGAGATCGTTGGCAAGGTTCGGAAGACTACCAATGTGAAGCTTGGTATCCACACCCATAATGACACGGAAAATGCAGTGGCAAATTCCCTGATGGCAGTAGGTGCAGGATGCGAGCATGTGCAAGGAACAATCAACGGTTATGGAGAGCGGTGCGGTAATGCTAACCTCTGTTCTGTTATACCGAATATAATCCTGAAAATGGGGCACAAGGGGATAAAGCCGGAACGACTTGCTCACCTCCGGGAACTGAGTCTTTTTGTGGACGAAATGGCAAATTTCCTTCCCGATAAGCACCAGCCATATGTCGGTGATAGTGCATTTGCCCACAAGGGTGGCATTCATGTGAGCGCTATCCGGAGGAACCCTGAAACCTATGAGCATATTAAGCCGGAACTCTTGGGGAATACACAAAGGGTATTGATTTCTGATCTTTCCGGTGAGAGTAGTATTCTTTACAAGGCAAAGGAATTCAACATTGATATCGAAAAAGACAAAAAGCTTGTTCGGGAAGTGGTAAAAAAGGTCAAAGACCTTGAGATGCATGGTTACCAGTTCGAGGGAGCCGAAGGTTCTCTGGAACTCCTCATCAAGAAAGCCCTTGGCATTCACAAAAAGTATTTTGACCTCATCGGTTTCAGGATCATAGTAGAAAAGAAGGAGAAAAACCATCCTGTTTCCGAGGCAACAATTCTCGTCAAGGTAGGTGACAGGGTGGAGCATACGGCAGCCCTCGGAACGGGCCCGGTCAATGCCCTTGATAATGCGTTGCGAAAGGCTCTTCATAAGTTCTATCCAAAGCTTACAGAGATGAATCTGGTGGACTACAAGGTAAGGGTATTGAGTACCAAAGACGGGACCCAGGCAGCAACAAGGGTCCTTATCGAGAGCAGCGACGGTAAGCGCACCTGGGGAACGGTTGGGGTATCCGAGAATATCATTGAGGCAAGCTGGCAGGCCCTTGTTGACGGCATAGATTACAAGTTACTCATTGAAGAGGAGAAAGAACGTTGAAAAGATTATTGAATATCCTGGATGCCACAAAGGAGCTGAATATCCTCCGATCTTTAAAAAACTATAAAAGCCCCTTTGAGGTTGTAGGTTCCTACCGGTTGATTGATGATGGCTCGAGGCCGGAAGCAACGGTCATCATCAAAAGAGATAACCAGGAGATGCACGAGGCTTCGACGGGTGTAGGGCCTGTTGATGCCCTTGCCAATGTACTCATGAAATCCCTTGCCTCTATCTTTCCCGTCATCCAACAGGTGAAGCTTGTAGATTTTTCATCAAGGATTCACGAAGCGAAATCAGGGACGGCTGCTCAGGTTGAAGTGTCGATTATCTTCACCGATGGAGAGGAGATCTGGAGCGTTGTGGCCATCTCGGCAAACATCAATATGGCATCCTTCATGGCTCTTCTCGATGGATTTGAGTATGCCATCCTGGCGAGAAGCGAACTGAAAAAAAGCTCATAGCTCTAAGCTGACAGCAACGACAAAGAAAAATTTAAAAAGTAAAAAACCGGGTTGCAGGTGGTGAAAAAGCCCGCAACCCGAAATTCTTTTGTGATGTATTGAGTCTACTACTTCTGGTTAGCCTTGAGGTAATCCTGGCAGAACTTGAGTGCTGCATCGCCGGGGAGGCCTTTGGCGTTTATTGGTTTTACCTGATCGGTAATAACCGGCTTAACTTTCTCAATCCAGCGAGCCTCTTCCTCTTTTGAGAGGGCGATGAACTGGTTACCCCTCTGCTTCATATACTCCCTACCTTCCTGGTCGATCTCATCCCATAACTTTCCTTGCTTTTCAATCCACTCAACATTAATCTTTTCAATGATGTCCTGGATATCTTTTGGCAGAGCATTCCACTTGGCCTTGTTCATGACAACGAAGAATGACGTAGTGTATGCAGTACCATAATCTTCAGTACAATACTTTACGACCTCAGCAATCTTCCAGCCCTTCATGGCCTCCATAGGGTTGAGGATACCTTCAACAACACCGGTACGAAGTGCATCATAGGACTCAGTCTGGGGCATAGCAACCGGTGCGGCGCCGAGTGCTGTGGCGGTCTTTGCACTGAAGCCGGTAGCCCTGATCTTCAACCCTTTAAGGTCTTCGAGCTTGTTGACGGCTTTGTTTTTGGTGAAAAGGATGCCGGGGCCATGGGCATGGAGCCACATGATCT
>PDVH01000261.1_pt1 | contig 13507 bp, 11 predicted proteins | sample 1369781 | NCBI WGS metagenome assembly PDVH01 (sample SAMN07795378, study PRJNA414565) | Alkali sediment metagenome, whole genome shotgun sequencing project. | isolation source: glacial lake sediment | place: Bosnia and Herzegovina: Donje Bare Lake | collected 2016-06
ACTGGGATTATGACATCTAAACTGGCCATAGGTACGAGTCTTACGTAGACTCTCGGCGGTTGTAAGCCCCTCTTTCTCGCTTCCCATAACAACCTCCTTTCTTGTGCCCTCATGATTCATGTTCACGATAGTGAACAGATAAACTATACCACAAATCCCTAAGTCTCTAAAATTATTAAAATACGTTTACTTCTTTGTCAAGGGATATTTTTATAACCTAACGATCTAAGTTCACAATAGTGAACTCGTAAAACATCCCGGAAAACTCTATTCCAAGGACGGATTCCACCATTCTATCCAGGTCCCTTCCCTGCTGAATGTGATGCCTGTCTTCGATTCGATCTGTCGGATCCAGTCTCCAAGGAACGATGCATGGTGTATGATGAGCGGGGTACTATGTTCGGGGAGGATGTCTTCAAAGAACCTGTAGAGGAATATATTTCTATCCATTTCCATCATCGTTTCACTATCATCCCAGGGCGTAGGACGAATAAAACCGTGATTCGCCCCCTCCTCTCGCCGGTAGAGGAAGTGGTTTCCAAACCCGTCCTTCAGGCGGCGCAGCGTTTCGACACACTTCACGATATCTGCTACGGTGATCCCTTTGCAGAAGTATTGAAGTAACCGATCGCAGAATGATTCGAACCCGATCGATGCGAACATGATTTTCACATCCTGCCTTCGTGCAAGTAACAGGATTTCCGTGAGGTCAGAGGCATGAGCATTGATGTCATCGACCCGACAGACCAGATTGATCTGTGAGATCTTGATCTCGTGCCTCTCAGTGTCCTCGAGTAGCTTAGCGAGCGAGTGGATGGGGTATTCGTCTATGAGTTCGAAGGGAATCTTCCTCCCATCGATCTCAGGCAACCCACCAATCTGAGTAATGACCCTACCGCGCTCTACAGAGCCGTGGTAACCCTTATCCCGTGAGACATCGCAGAAAATGCATCCCTCGCTCCGAATTTCCATTTCCGGGATACCCTTTTCCCGGAGGTTGATCGGTGGCGGTAGGGTGACTGCCTGGATCTTGTTGGTATATGGGCAGCCAACCGCATTCAGGACCTGTCCCAGTTGGACCTCGAGTTTCTTGAGGGTGTCTGAGAATGTATAGATGTTCGACCAGTCGACCTCCAGGAATATGTTCTTTGTCCAAGGATGTTCGAGGAGCACACCCCTCATACCCAGATGTTCTGATAGAAGGCCATCGATCGGGCCTTGAAAGACAATATCGACAATCGATTTCAGCCCTCTGAACCGGTGCAAGTGGGAGTCAGTATCTGGCTCGCCGTAGTAATCCTGCCGAGCCTGCGGTCCTCCCAGAATCGTTATAAAACCCTCCTGTTTCAGCTCTTGGGCTAGCCCAATAAGATCTTTTCTGCCACAGAGATGTGAGAAGGCTGCTACCTTTTCCTTCCCTGCATAGTATTCATCTATGAAACGAAGCAGTCGTTCCTTTGAGAAGTCCCTCTCGATCCCAACTACGATTGTATGTATCAAGAGCTTTCGCTGGAGGAAGGTTGCTGCCACCTGAGCTCCCAGTATACCATGAGGCTCGCCCGTATGGTGCGTGAAGATAATCATGTTTCTAAATCCTCGAAAACGGTATGTTGTTACAATGAAGGAAATGATTGACGAATTGATTAAGCGTTAGGGTGAAAAAGTGAGAACCTCTTTTTACGATAGCCAAAGAGATTTCGATTTAATGATTCAAATTGCCCTCTATGGAAAATCCTTCATCCCCCTGACAAACACAATACTCCTCTAAACGGAAGGGATTCCCTTATTTTTATACTTCTGCTTGCCAGTGGATGATTGACAGACACTATGCTCTCGATTTCAGCAGTGTATGCGCTACCACCATCCTCTGGATTTGATTCGTTCCTTCAAAAATCTGGATGACCTTGGCATCTCTCATCATCCGCTCAACAGGATGATTTTTGGTAAGACCCTGCCATTGTAGGACCTGAACAGCATTGGTCGTCACTTTCATGGCCACATCGGAAGCGAAGTATTTGGACATGGCGGAGAACATCTGAACCGGGGTGCCCTTCACCTTTTCATCCATCATATCCGCAGCTTTATAGACAAGCGCTCTGGCTGCCTCAATCTCCACAGCCATATCAGCCAGCATCAATGGAACTCCCAGGTTATCTTCCTTCCCCTTAGCCCAGCCTTTTCCCTGAACAAATCGGACGAGATAGTCTAAAGCGCCTTGAGCCAAACCCACCGCTTGAGCACCGATGGCTGGTCTTGATCGATTTAGCGTCCTCATCATTTGCCACCAGCCTGTCCCTTCATCTCCAATCCTTTGAGCAACAGGAGCCTTGACGTCCTCTAAGATGACTTCTGTTGTGTTGGAACCTCGAATGCCCAGCTTCTCTTCAGTTTTCCCAATGGAAAGGCCAGGAGTTCCCTTTTCGATGACAAAACCTGTTATACCTTCTATTTTCTTACCAGGTTGAGTCGTGGCAAAGACCGTATAGAAATCAGCCACCCCACCGTTCGTGATAAAACATTTTCTCCCATTGATCACATAATGGTCACCTTCTAAGACAGCTTTGGTTCGGACGGAGGCCGCATCCGAACCTGACTCAGGTTCAGTCAAACAAAAACAGATCAGCCCTTTCTCTTTAGCTAATCGTGGTAACACTCTCTCCTTAAGTCCGGTTGTCCCTCCTAAAACCACCGGCATTGTCCCCACCGCTTGAACGATCACGAGGAGGGCAGAAGAGGCACAGATGTTTGCAATCTCTTCGGTGACCAAACAGAAAGAAGTAATATCTGTATCCATTCCTCCATACTCTTTAGGGATGAGGAGGCTTAAAAAGCCATATCTGGAATACGCCTCAGCAAGATCCCATGCAAATTCACCTTTCTCATCGATCTCTGCTGCCCGAGGTGCTACAATGCTCTTTGCAACCTCTCTCGCTTTTCTTCTCCACCCTTCTCTTTCTTGTTCAATATTACTCATTTGTCCCCACCCTCACCCTTCACATATTCCACCCACCGGAAACCTCCACCATGGCTCCTGTTACAAAACTTGCCTCATCCGATACTAAAAAAGCGACCACATTAGCGACCTCTTCAGGTTGGCCGATTCGTCTTAAAGGTGTATTTTCAATAATCATGTTTTGATATTTCTCAGCCATCTTGGCAATGGTGGGTGTCAAGATCAATCCCGGTAAAATCGCGTTGACATTGATCTGATACCGGCCCAATTCCCTGGCCACGCTCTTTGTCAAACCAATGATTCCTGCTTTCGCAGAGCTGTAACTGATCTCTGATACTGCCCCTCTTTTTCCCCAAACAGAGGAGAGGTTGACGATCTTTCCATAACCGTTCTCGATCATGTGGGGAACAACAGCCTGGATACAGTTTAAGGTCCCCTTCAGGTGAACGCCCAGGACTGCATCCCAATCCTCTTCTTTCACTTTCAAGAGATGACCCGGTCGATCAAAACCAGCATTGTTCACAAGAATATCAATCCTCTTCCAATCCTTTAATACCTGATCCGCCATGCCCTGAACCTGCTTTTGATTGGCGACATCGACAGAAATAAAAAGAACCCTTCTGCCCAGAGCCTCTACCTCTTTGGCGGTCTGAGCTCCAGTATCAGCATTCACCTCGGCAATGACGACATTCGCTCCTTCTTGGGCTAACTTCAGTGCAATACTCCGGCCGATCCCTTGTCCTGCTCCAGTAACAATGGCTTTCTTATCCTTCAGTCTCACTTGACCACTCCTTGCCGTGCCCTATTGTCACCCTGAGAGCAGCGAAGGGTCTCGTTCCCAGATTCTTCACTCCCTTCGATCATTCAGAATGACACCGCAGGCCAAACCCATTTGAAGTTAAAAAATTCTAACAGATGAGCCATTGGCCGTCAATCTGTTTATTCTTAATAAGAAGACAGTTGGAAGAAGAAAAGATGGGTTTGGGAGGCCAGGGAGGCCTCCCTGATAGATCAATTATCTTTCCAGGTTGGTTTTCGCTTATCCAAAAAGGCCTTAAGTCCTTCGATCGCATCATTGGTCTTCATCAAACGATCCAAATAGATTTTCTCAATGGCTTTGAGTCCTTGATCTAGATCATCATTAAGACCAGCGAGGGTGGCCTCTTTGGTCAATTTCAAAACAATTCCACTCAATTTCTTAAACTTCTCTATAAATCCATTCGCTTCTTCAACGAGGGAAGCTTCAGGGACTATCTTATTGACCATTCCCAAGTTTAATGCCTCTTGAGCACTGATGATATCTCCGGAGAGAATTAATTCCAGGGCTTTTTTTCGGCCCATCATCCTTGGAAAGACCAAAGCGGCAATGGGTGGAAAAACTCCAACCTGGATCTCAGGTTGCCCAAACTTTGCCTTCTCTGTGGCAATGACCATGTCGCAATAGAGAGCTAATTCACATCCCCCTCCAAGGGCTGAACCATTCACCACGGCAATGGAAGGAACCTTCAGTGCATCCATCAACCGGAATATCTTATGAAAGACTTCGATCATTTTATAAACCAAATCTCCGAGATGCTCTCCAACATCTACGCCTGCAGAGAATGCTTTTCCTGCGGCCTGTATGACGAGGAGTTTTAACGATTTCTCTTTTTTCAATCCTTCAAGATAGGTATTGATCTCCTCCATCATTTCAATATTGAGGACATTCAGGGGAGCTCTGTTCAAAGTAAGCGTCGCCACACCATCTTTGAATTCAGTTTGAATATGTTTAAACGCCATCTCTCTCACCTCCTTTATCATGATTCGTGAACCCGGTTCTGTCATTCTGAGGAGCCAACAGGCGACGAAGGATCTCAGGTTTAGGAAGAGAGATTCTTCGCTATCGCTCAGAATGACAAAAGAGGGATCCTAAAAAAATACCCTTTGGGCGGGCAAAAAAATCAGCCAGCCCAAAGGGTATCTCTCTATCTCAGAACATCATCCATTCCTTACTTCTTCTGGGGTTTTCCCAGTACTTCCTCAAAGAATGTGTCATCCAGGAGTTTGCCTTCTGCAATATTCTGGCGATATTTGATGAAGTCGATGACATCCATGCCTGTAATCTTCTTGGTATTGAAAGCACCAAATCCCAGGAAGGCCTCACCCATCATGTTGGCAGCCAGCCAGTGCCTGTTGTAGTTCTTGGTCTGATCCCAGAAGAATTTCTTTTTGGCCCTTACCGAGTCAACCGATTTAATCAGGCATCCCGGGAATAAGTTGGTAAAGGTCCAGACAATTTTGTCCACTTCACCATCGAGTAGAGAAAAATCATAATCATTATTCTTCAGCTTGTTATTAACCCATTCCCTGGCCTGTTTAAATGCGTCGCCCGTCTTAAACTCGCCATAAACAATCTCACCGTTATCAACGTACTTATCCGTGATGATCTGGGGATTACGGACCCAATTCCCTTTCTCATCTTTGAGCACCGGGACACACTTGGAGATGAGAGTCTTCATCTTCATTTTGTAAGCACTCCACATCTCACAGCTGACGCAATTCCACATGGCATCTTCCATACTTAAAAACCATGGGAGAAAATCGGAAGATCCACCATCCGGTGCAGAACCATGGCGCGGACCCGCCTGCCCAAAAATAGCCAAATCGGAAGCAATCGCAAGATCACAGGCCATTCCAATTTCCTGTTTTACGCGGCAGATCACAGGTTTCTTACACATAAGGATGGAGTCCACCATGTTATTGAAGAGCTCCATATAAGCCCCATACTCTTCTGGGCGCCGGCTGTAATATTCAGAATATTCTTTGGTGTTGCCACCCGTACAGAAGGCATTGGGACCTGTCCCCGTAAAGATGGTGCAAACAACAGAACGGTCTGTTGAGGAGTTCTCCATGCCAGCGATGACTCCTTTTACCATTTCCGTCGTATAGGAGTTATACTGAGCGGGGTTATTATTCAGCGTAACCCAAGCAACATAAAGGCCTTTGATAACGTTCCCCTTAGGATCCTTCAAAGGTCTTTTTTCATAGATGGTGCAAGGCGCTTGCGTCCCCCAATGTTCTGAACCATATCTGTCATGATTTTTTTCTTCGCTTTCCCTCGGCATCCACTCTAACGCCATAAAAATTCCTCCTTTCTTTGTTTAAAATATATTTTTTCTAATCCCGTATCCCCCTTTAATAAAGGAGGAACAAGAGGGGATTAAAAATCAGGTGTCAGTACAATTCTCTTTGCTGGAGATCCAGCTTTATGAACTTCATCATATACGGATGCAATCTGACTCATGGGTCTCGCCTCGACAAAGGGTGCAATATCAATCTTCTTTGAGAGGACCATATCCAGCACAATGGGATAATACTCGGGCAGGCATCCCCATGTCCCGATCATCTCTGCATCAAAAGCCATGAGTCTGGAAACGCTATATTCGTTCTTCGCCATCCCAAACCCAATGAGAATCAATTTACCAGTAAAAGAGAGAAGCTCCAGGGCGAGATCCTGACCCGCCTTGATTCCACTCACCTCAAAAATTTTCCATCCAAAACCAGCTTCCAACCCGTTCTTCTTGCAGATCTCTCGAAATTCATTTCGGATATCCTTAATTTGTTTATCCTGGGAACTGATGACAAAGTCAACGCCATACTTTAAGGCCCTCTGCAACTTCTCAGGATTCCTCGCAATGCCGATAACCGCTTTTGCTCCCAGGGCCTTCGCTGTCTGAGCCATGTAGACACCGACTCCTCCAGTCACTCCGACGATGATGACATTATCTCCGGGCTGAAGACCTGCTCTTTTGGCAGCCTGGTATGGGGTCGTCACAGCATCGGCCACCACGGCAAGGTGTTCCAAGGGAATGCTTCCGCGGTTCCTCACTTCACAGAGATCAATAGAAGGAACTGGAATATGGCTTGAATTTCCTCCATAGATCCCTATGCTGTTTCCAGGCATCTTCTGAGCTAAACAACGATTTCCACGGCCGGTTTTGCAAAGCAGACACTGACGGCAGGGCATCACTGAAGGTATAATGACTTCTTTCCCAATCCACTTCTCATCTCCCGCAACCACCGTCCCACTGATCTCATGACCAAGAGTTAAAGGTGGTTTTGATACTGTAGGCACACCATCGTAAAAGTATCCTAAATCGGTATGACAAACACCGCATCCCGCCACCTTAACCAGTACATCTCCAGGTCCTAAGGCTGGGACTGGAATGGAAGCTTTAGCCAATTTGCCAGGGATAACCTCCCCTGTGTCCTTATTTTTGGCTGTGGGCTGAACCATTTGCCAAGTTTCAATCTTATCAGGTATTGTTGCCATTTATTTCACCCCTTTCTGTTTAAAAATTCTCATTCGAATATCGAAATCCGAAATAATTCTTACAAGACGAGATTCTTCGCTTCGCTCAGAATGACTTTTTCTCGTGTCATTGAGAGGCGAAGCCGAAGCAATTTCTTTCATTTCGAATTTCGTGCTTTGTATTTTATTTGCATCCCCCCTTTCCAATTCTATTTCAGATTGTAGATTTCAAATTGCAGATTGAAATTTGAAATCAAGTTTAGGTCATTCCGAGTCCACCATCCACACAGAAGAGTTGGCCGGTAATATAGTTCGCCTCGTCCGATGCCAGGAAGACGAAAGTTAGGGCTACCTCTTCTGGTTCCGCAAATCGGCCCAGCAAGATCCTGCCCGTATAAATCCCCATCAGCTTTGGGTCTGCTTTAACCTTCTCAAACATCTCGGTACTTACATATCCCGGCTGGACCACATTCACAGTAATCCCATAACCAGCCAATTCTCGTGCCGCCGACTTGGTCAAAGCGACGATTCCTCCTTTTGCTGAACTGTAGTTGATCTGTCCTTTCGTTCCCCACAACCCGGCCGAAGAAGTCACATTGATAATTTTCCCGTATTTTTTCTCCATCATATATTTTGATGCTGCCTGGATGCACAGGAAGGGTCCTTTGAGGTGGATGTCGATCACTTCGTTCCACTGTTCCTCTGTCATTTTGTAAAGCATATTCGGTTTCGATACCCCTGCATTGTTCACCAGAATGTCAATCTTTCCGAAGTTATCAATAGCAGTTTTGATAATCCTATCTACATCAGCTTTTAGTGCTACATTTCCTTTTATAGCTACTGCTTTCTTTCCAACTTTTTTAATCATTTCAACAACTTCTTGAGCTGGTAGATCTTTACTTGCATAATTGACAACAACGTCTGCTCCTTCCTTTGCAAAAGCAAGGCAAATCGCTCTCCCGATACCTCTCCCTCCACCTGTCACGACTGCAACCTTATTCTCCAGTCTGCCCATCAGACCCTCCTTCTATCAGTTTATTAAAGGCCAAACAAAATATTTTGTGAATATATTCTCATGGTCGAACAAAAAAATACTACACTTTTATTATTTTAAATACAAGAGAAATTTTACTTACTTTAAATCCCCTGTCATTACAACAAATTACAACCACCTTTTTCTCCTTCTATAGTGTTTCACCTCTCGATAACTTTTTTTCTTTCCGACCTCGCTTAATCCCATATAAAATTCCTTCACATCCTCATTTTCCTTTAGCTCTTTTTGTGTCCCATCGAGAACAATTCTGCCATTCTCCATCACATATCCATAATCAGCGATATCAAGGGCCTGGGGTGCATTTTGTTCAACTAATAATATGGCTGCTTCTTTTTCATCATGAATGGCCTTAATGATACGAAATATTTCCTTTACCAAAAGAGGGCTCAGGCCCATGGAGGGTTCATCTAATAGCATCATTTTGGGGTGACTCATCAAAGCGCGTCCAATCGAAATCATTTGTTGCTCACCACCAGAACAATAACCAGCTGTAGCATTGCGTAAGTCTCTGAGCCTCGGGAAATAACCATAGATCATTTCAAGCTCTTCTTTCAGAGAGCTCTTTTCTCTTTTCGCCCGTGCCCCAACTCGTAAATTTTCCTCTACAGTCAAGTGAGCAAAAAGCCTTCTCCCTTCCATCACCTGTACCAAACCACTTTGGGCGATACTTTCGGTACTCATTTTGGTCAGGCTTCTACCTTCGAATTCAATGGTGCCTTCGGTCACCTCCCCTAATTCTGTTTTGATCAGGCCGGTAATGGCATTCAAAGTAGTGGTCTTCCCTGCCCCATTGGCTCCAAGAAGGGCAACGATGGAATGAGGAGGGACATTCAGAGAAACCCCCCTGAGCACCAGAATCACCTTGTTAAACATCACTTCAACATTGTTGAGACTTAACATCCAAATTCCTCTAGTGAACAAGGATCAAGCAGGGCTCAAATCCTTTCAATCCTCACTAAACCAAAAAGGCCATAAGGCTTGATGATTAGGACCAGAACCAAGATAATATATGGAACAATCTCTCTTGTGCTCGCTCCGACAATCGGGTCCAGATAAAGACCAGAGATATATTCTAGAACACCGACAATCAGACCAGCGATCAGGACGCCAGGAATCGACTCCAAGCCGCCCAGGAGAACAACGGGAAAACAATTTGCTGCAATATGATGGAGAGTGGTACTCACGCCATTGATGCTACCGAGCAGAACACCTCCGATATAGGCCAACAGTGTGGCAATCACCCAGGCCAGGGTAAAAACCATCTTTGTACTGATCCCCATGCACATCCCGGCCTGATGGTCCTCAGCAACGGCCCTCATGTCCAGACCCCATTTGCTGTATTTGAAGAAAATGATAAACAGGCCGATCACAATCATGGTAATGAAAAAGATGATGATGTGCTGAAGGGATAAAATAATATTTAAAAATTCAACTGGATTAGGGGGGATAAATTTTGGATAGACAAGGTAATTATAATCCCCCCAGAAAAGAGTAACCACTCCATCTAAAAAGGCCTGTAAGGCTAAGGTTACAATGATCAAAGAAAGAATGGGCTGACCCACCAGCTTCCTCATGCCGAATCGCTCGATAAGAGAACCGATCACCACGGCTGAAGCAAGGCCAGCAATCAATCCGAGCCATATGGGCATGCCTACCTGTTCCATGAAACACCAGGCCAAGTAGGCCCCCACCATCAGCAATCCTCCCTGAGCAAAGTTAAAGACATGGGTAGACTTATAGATAACAACAATGCCCACTCCAACAAGACTGTAGAGGGATCCGACCATGAGGCCACTTGCTAGTGCTTGTAATAATTCTGCCATTTGAAATTATTATTCATTGGGTAGCGCCCCATTCACCCAGGGGCGCTACCTCCCATCCTTATTTTGCTGCTGGTTTCAGCCAGGGTACTTCAATCTGATATTTTTCTCTAACCCATACACCATTGACACACTTGGAGACGTTTAAATATTTGAAGGGCCTTCGTTCTGTCGGAGAGTAACTGGCATCTGCCGTGAGACCCAACATGTCAATTTTTTGCATCGTTGTCAAAGCCTTGTAGATGGCTTCGTTATTGACATTATCCGGACCCCAGGTCTTGGCAGCATATCGGATGGCCTCGGCCGTAATTCTCGCTGGGATCACACCCATGAGGTATTGAGTCTGATAATCGACACCTCCACGGAATTCTTTTTGCATTTGCATACCCAACTGAATGCCCTTATTTTTTGTCTCAGACCAATCGGCAAAATGGTTTACTGACCAAGCCCCTTCTGCAGCATCACCCGCCAATTTCACCACCTCTGCGCCACGGCACTCTGAGCCACCGCAGAATTGCATGGTCCCTTTAAGGCCAAGTCTCATGGCATCTTTTAACAGGACCGCAAAATGGCCCTCCAATATATTCGAAAAAACAAGGTTGGCCCCTAAAGATTTTGCCCTCAAGAGTTGGGTGCTCAAATCATTCGGCTGACCGGCAAATAACTGAGGAGGAAGGACCTCAAATCCATACTTTGCTGCCCATGGCTCTCCTAATTCAATATGTGCCCTTCCATAAGGAGTATCCCAGGTGATGGTCATGACCTTTGGTTTTTCTTTATGACCTGCCTTTTTCCAGAGGTCCATGAAGTGAATGCAACCAGCAGTTAAGACATCAGGGTAAAGAGGACGTAGCAGGAAGATATAGCCCGGGGGTTCGATGGCGGGAGGAAAACCAGATCCTTCACTGACACACGGGATCTTTAACCTCCTCAGTTCATCATTCATGGTCATGGTTCCCATTGTTCCCATGATATAGCCAGCACTGATTCCGGCCGTTTCAAATTTCTTCAGTACAGGCAAATATCTTTTGGGATCATAGCCTGTATCTTCCATTAAAATATTGATCGTGATGCCTGGAATCGGATCATGCTTTTCCACCCACTTAAAGTAATCTGTATAACCCTTCCAAAACTGCTGGGCAGTAAATGCGATAGGCCCTGTCACATCACCAAAAACGCCCAGCTTGACCTCCTTGGCCCAGGCCTGCGAGCCCATGCCGGTTAGAATTAAAAATAGGCCAACCATCCCCATACCCAATAACCACTTCCATTTTGTCTTGTTCTTCATAAGAGACCCTCCTTTCTTTTTATGAATGTTAATAAGCAAACGGCCAGAGTCTGTAATAAGCCTTGAAAAGCCCGAATTGTCGGTTGATGCCTCGTGGTTCAAACAAGAGAAAAACCATGACGACTAAAGAATAGATGATCAATGCCAGACCTGAAAAAATATTAGTGGAGATACCTGGGAACAGATTTCCCAAAAATGGTGTGATCAAAGAAACCAGTTCCTTAAGCCCGATATAAACAATCGCCCCGAAAATCGGTCCCATCGCACTACCCACTCCACCCACTACCAAGAAACCGAGATACCAGATGGAGTCCATTAAAGAGAAGTAGTCTGGATGGATGCGGAGTAAATAGTGGGCCCACATGGCTCCGGCAATACCTGCGTAAAATGACCCGATGAAAAAAGCCGTCAGTTTGTATTTAAAAATATTAATACCCATGATCTCCGCAGCAAGATCATTGTCCCTGACCGCGATAAAAGCCCGGCCCATCTTGCTTCTTTCTAAATTTTTTGCAAAATAGGACATGAGAAGCAACATGAACATAGCAAATAGAAAGTAGCTACGGTCGGACTCCAGGACAAAACTTCCAATACCAGCACGGGGAACCGAAAGACCGAAGAGGTGTCCGGTAAAATTCCCGCCATGGAGGAGGTACCAATTGATGAGGTATTGGGCAGCCAAGGTGGCCAGAGCTAAATAAAAGCCCTTAATCCTCAAGGAGGGCAACCCAAAAATCATGCCCACTAGGGCGGCGCATAACCCTGCACAGGGAAAAGATAAGATAAAGGGGAAATGGAGTCGGGTCATGAGAATGGTTGTGGCATAAGCACCAATGGCCATAAAGGCAGAATGACCAACTGAAATCTGTCCCGTAAAACCAAGAATGAAATTGAGCCCCTGAAGTGTAATGACGGTAATGATCGTTAAGATGATAATGCTCAGGATATATCTATTCCCAAAAAAGAAAGGGGAAAAGGTGATGGCTAAGAGGAACAGGATCAATGCTGTCCATTGGATTTTGGTTCGAATCACAGCCCTATCTTCTTCATAACTTTTATTAAAAATACCGCTGGGTCGCCACATTTGGGATGAACCCCATCCTCTCCACTTAATTCAAGTAATTAACGATGATTTCTGTTCTAACCATCCCCACTCTTCCGTCCCGATAGGCCACCTGACTCTCCACTTTGATGCTCTCTCTCTTTTCATAAATTCCTGTCAGGATGTCTTTATACCTTTCCTCAATGGGTTTTCGTTTCAGTTTTCGGGTTCGTGTCAGCTCAGCTTCATCGGCATCAAACTCCTTGTGAAGGCTGACAAAAGCCTTGATTCGAGCGTACTCTGGGAGGACTGAATTCACCTTCTCTACGATTCCTTTGAGGAGTTCTCTAACCTCCTTTTTTTGGGAGAGGTCGATATAGGTCGTATAGTTCATCTTTCTCCTCTCAGCCCATTTCCCGACATTGTCATAATCGATATTAAGAATCGCAGAGACAAAGGGTTTATCTTCACCTCCAAAAACCATCACGTCTTTAACATAGGGGCTGAATCTCAATCGGATCTCTGTGTACTGAGGAGAAAATTTCTTCCCATCAGAAAGTTCGATCATCTCATCAACCCGATCAAGATAAACGAGGTGTTCTTTATCAAACAAACCCGCATCACCGGTATGATAATAGCCATCCTTGAAAACCTTAGCCGTTGTTTCAGGACTTTTATAATAACCAACAAAGACGCCATCACTCTTAACAAGGATTTCACCTTCCTCTGTGATTTTGACCTCACATCCTTCAAAGGGGATCCCTATGGTCTCGTAGCGGACATCATCATCTTTGTGCAGAGAAATTAAGCTAGCCTCTGTAGTTCCGTAAAGATTCTTAATATAGATCCCAATGGCATGGAAAAGCCTCATCATGTCGGGGCTAATGGCCGCCCCTGCTGTATAACCCACCTTGTTTTTTGTAAATCCGATCCGATCCCTCAAAGGGCGGAAGACAATGAAGTCCATAAAACGATGAAGCACTCTTAATAGGAAACCCATATTCCCACCCTTTTCCCTGACCTCCAATCTCTTATGGCTCACCCTTAAGGCCAGTTTAT
>PDVH01000262.1_pt1 | contig 13493 bp, 7 predicted proteins | sample 1369781 | NCBI WGS metagenome assembly PDVH01 (sample SAMN07795378, study PRJNA414565) | Alkali sediment metagenome, whole genome shotgun sequencing project. | isolation source: glacial lake sediment | place: Bosnia and Herzegovina: Donje Bare Lake | collected 2016-06
TAGTACTTCAACCCTTCCGTCTCTGCGGTTTTTTACCCATCCAGTGATCCCAAACTCTGTTGCCTTGCTCATAGTATTCAACCGGAAGAACACACCCTGCACTATTCCGTTGACAAGTATATGTGCTCTAACCATCATTTTTTGCATAATACGAAAATCATTTATATTATAATAAACACACAATCCTTGTACAATCAAAACCTTTACGCCCTCGAGCGGCAACTGTTGAAGGAATTCGCTTGATAAGGAGATCTTTTATATTATAATAAACAATGGAACCTTAACAAATAAGGGCCTGCTTGTCTAGCGGAGGTAATCTGGTGAGAAGAATTGGAATCGATATAGGCTCTATCAGTATTAATCTCGTAGTCATGGATGGGGAATGTAACATCCTTGACAGCCTATATGTTCGTCATAAAGGCAGACCCATTCAGATTGTAAAAACAATTCTCGATAATTTGTCTAAAGAGATTGAGATTGATTCTATTGCCACAACAGGTATTGGGGCAATAGAATTTTCCCGCCTTATTGGGGCTTCATTCGTGAATGAAATTGTTGCCTTGGCTAAGGGATTCGGTCATCTTTACCCGTATATCAGAAGCGTAATTGATATAGGAGGCGAAGATTCGAAACTGATAATGTTAGAAAAAGATCTCAGAAATGGCAGGCTTCGTGTAAAAGATTTTTCGATGAACGCGCTTTGTGCTGCAGGCACCGGTTCATTTCTTGATCAGCAAGCATCCAGGCTCTGTTTCACCATTGAGGAATTCAGTGAGGTAGCGCTAAAATCTATGAATCCACCAAGGATTGCAGGAAGATGCACAGTCTTTGCAAAGTCAGATATGATCCACCTTCAGCAGATTGCAACGCCTGATTACGAGATTGTAGCTGGCCTCTGTTATGCCTTGGCAAGAAATTTTAAAGGAAATATTGCGAAAGGAAAGGATGTAGGCCACCCGGTTGCATTTGTGGGGGGTGTTGCAGCAAACACTGGCATGAGGCGTGCGGTTAAAGATATTTTTTCGTTAAATGATGATGATTTTTTCATTCCTGAGCATTTTACTTCAATGGGTGCCATTGGCGCTTTATATGCAGTCGTTGATGAGCCGTGGTTAAAGAAGGACTTTCTTGGTCTGGAAAAAATAAATGAGAGCTTAAATAGAGAGCTTATTAGAGAAGCCCATGAGCCTCTATGCATTTCAAAGGAAAATCTCCAGATATCTTACACCATGAAAAACATCATTGAGAAAACGGATGTTTATCTTGGTGTCGATGTAGGTTCGATCAGCACCAACCTGGTGGTGATCGATCAAGAAAAGAATTTGATTGCTAAAAGATACCTTATGACGGAAGGCAGGCCCCTTGAAGCAGTTAAGAGAGGGCTTGCCGAGATGGGAGAAGAAATTGGAGGCATGGTTGAAGTTATCGGAGCTGGGACTACTGGGTCGGGTCGCTATCTAACTGCTGATTTCATTGGTGCTGATATTGTTAGAAACGAAATAACGGCGCAAGCTGAAGCAGCTATAAATATTGATCGTGAAGTGGATACCATCTTTGAAATAGGTGGGCAGGATTCCAAATATATTAGTGTCGACAATGGGGTAATTGTTGATTTTGAGATGAATAAGGCGTGCGCTGCAGGAACAGGTTCATTCCTAGAAGAACAGGCTGAGAAGCTTGGAATCTCCATTAAAGAAGAGTTCGGCAATCGTGCCCTTGGTTCAAAAAAACCTGTAAAAATGGGAGAACGTTGTACGGTATTTATAGAGTCGGATATTGTCCATTATCAGCAACGTGGTGCAAACACAGATGATATCGTCAGCGGTCTTTCTTACTCCATCGTTTCTAACTATCTTAATAAGGTGGTTGGCGACAGGAGGATAGGAAATAAAATATTCTTCCAAGGTGGTACCGCATTTAACAAAGGTGTTGTGGCGGCCTTCGAACAAACCCTTAAAAAACCCATCAAGGTGCCTTCCCATCACGATGTCACCGGCGCCATTGGTGTTGCATTACTCGCAATGAAGGAGAGGGTATGGGAAAAGAGCGCTTTTAAAGGATTTGATTTGAGTAAAAGACCATACCAAATAGAAACTTTTGAATGCAAAGGTTGCGAAAATCTCTGCGAAATAAGAAAGGTCATTGTTGAAAATGAGAGCCCACTCTTTTATGGAAGTAGATGCGAAAAATATGATGTTGTGAGAAGGGTTGAAAAAAAAGACATACAAGATCTCTTTAAGCTAAGAGATGACTTGCTCAACAATGTTTATGATCGATCAATTGACGGGGGGGAGCCAATTGGTATTCCTAAGATTCTCAATATGTGGGAATTTCTGCCCTTCTGGAAGGCTTTTTTGACAGAACTTGGATATTCGCCTGTTTTTTCGGATCCTACAAACAAAAGAACCATCAGGGAAGGTGTTGAAAACATAATTGTTGAAACATGTTTTCCAATAAAATTAACCCACGGCCATATCTTGAACATTGTCAACAAAGGTTTCAAACAGATCTTTATTCCCAGCATCATTAACCTGAAGCGGCCATCGGCAAACGTATCTAATACATTTGCATGTCCTTATGCCCAGTCTATAGTTTATACCGCGAAAGCATCCATCGATTTCCAGGAACATGGCGTTCAAGTCATCGCGCCCATCGTGTATTTCGGTGGAGGAACCGAGTTTGCATTACAGGGTTTGGGTTCATTTGGAAGCCAAATCAAGCGGTCCAAGAAGGATGTTCAGAGGGCATTTACAATTGCTATGGAAGCCCAGGAGCTTTTTTCCAGGAAGTGTGCCCAGGTGGGCCTGGACACATTGGCTTCACTCGATGAGACTGAAAAGGCTATGATCATCATTGGACGACCTTATAACAGCGCAGACCAAGGTGCCAATTTGAATATCCATAAGAAATTGATGGACCTTGGAATAAAATCGCTTCCTATGGACATGCTTCCTGGCATAGATCGAATTGAAGCAGATGACGACCTGGATGATATGTATTGGGGGTACGGTCACAAGATTCTACGGGCGGCCAGGTCAATAAAAGACAGGAACAACCTGTATGGTATCTATGTCACAAGTTTCGGGTGCGGCCCGGATTCGTTCATAACACATTTTTTTAAAAGGGATATTGGGGGAAAGGCGTTTCTTCAACTTGAGATTGATGAGCACAGCGCAGATGCAGGGATTGTCACAAGGCTGGAAGCCTTTCTTGACAGTATAAAAAATTCCAGGACTAAGCGGATAAGTAAAAAGAGTAGGGCACTAAAATTCGGGACAGAACAGCAACGCAAAAGAATCTACATCCCTAATATGTCCGATCATGCCCACACCCTGGCAGGGGCATTCAGGGCGTGTGGACAAGATGCTGTTGTGATGGATGAATCGGATGACGCAACGGTTTATTGGGGAAGAAAATATACTACCGGCAAGGAATGTTACCCGTGTATTTTGACAACAGGGGACATGGTGAAGGTTCTCAAAAGACAAGATTTTGAACCTGAAAAAAGTGCTTTTTTTATGCCATCAGGGAACGGCCCGTGTCGGTTCGGTCAGTATAACAGATTTCACCGAATGGTCCTTGACGAGCTTGGGTTTGAGGATGTCCCGATTTACGCCCCTAATCAGGATCATCGCCTCTATAGGGAATGCAACATTTTGGGAGGACGTTTTTCAAGGTTGGGTTGGAAAGCTGTTGTTGCCACGGATCTGCTTTCCAAGATGTATCATCAGGTGCGGCCATATGAAAAAACTAAAGGCGAAACCGAGAAAATCTATAGACAATCAATTATAGATGTTTCGATAGCAATCGAAAATGGTCAAGATGGAGTCGTTCAAGTCTTGAAAGATTCTGTCAGGAAATTACTCAATATAGAACAGAATCCTGTCAAAAAGCCGATCGTTGGTATTGTTGGTGAGATATATGTTCGATCGAACAATTTCAGTAACAGCGATGTTATCCGAAAGGTTGAAGAATTCGCTGGTCAGGTGTGGCTTGCCCCTGTTTGCGAATGGATATCGTATGTAAATTTCATAAGTAGCCATCGAAAAAGTGGACAAAAACTTACCATTAAAGATAAAATGAGCATCGCCCTTACACAACATATTCAGCACAAAGATGAGCACGCGTTGGAACAAGTTTTTAGAAAATATCTCCAATATGGAAAAGAGCCAAAGGTAGAAGATATCTTAGAAAAAGCAAGTCCTTACATGCATGTAAGTATTGAAGGTGAAGCGATACTAAGTGTTGGGAAAAGCATCGACTTTATTGAAAAAGGCGTTTCGGGGATTATTAATGTTATGCCATTTACATGTATGCCAGGGACAATTTCAAGCGCAATCATGAGGCTTCTACAAAATAAATATGCTATCCCTATTATTAATGTTGCTTACGATGGGCAGGGTCTGACGAATATTACTTCAAGACTGGAGGCGTTTATGTATCAGGTAAGAGAACATTTCACAATGCGTCATGGATAACCCGATACTAGAGATCATTCTTATTGTTGTTCTTTTGATCTTGAATGGTATTTTTTCGGCAGGCGAGATGGCTATAGTATCATCGCGGAAAAGCAAGATTAAAGAACTCATGAAATCAGGAGAGAACAAACGGGCACAAGCCCTTTTTGAGATGAAAGAAAATCCAGAGAGGTTCTTGTCCGCTGTTCAGATCGGTATCACGCTATTCGGTACCCTGGCATCTGCAATAGGAGGTGTTCTTGCAGTAAAATACGTTGAACCTTTATTTAAGAATGTTCCGTTTATTGGACATTTTGCCGACACCATTGCCCTTGTGCTTATAGTGTTTATTATGACATACCTTTTTCTAGTGGTTGGCGAGCTGGTACCAAAATATATCGGCATGAACTACAAAGAAAAAGTCGCTCTTATGATTGCTCCTCTTTTCGTGATTACGTCAAGATTGTTCTTTATCTTTGTAAATTTCCTGACATTTTCAACTATGTCTGTAGTCAAAGGCCTAAACCTGAAAAGAGGGGAAGAACATATCGGTGAAGGTGAAATAAAGATGTTGCTTGAAGAGGGAAGACGAAAAGGCGTTTTCGATAAAACAGAGGAAGAATTGATTCACGGCGTATTCGAATTTGCAGATCGCTCAGTAAAAGAGATAATGGTGCCGAAACCAAACCTGTATACTATCAATATTGACGAAGGTAAGGACAAAGTTCTGGAATACATAATATCAAATGAATTTTCGCGGTATCCAGTATATAAAGACTACCAGGATAATATCGTTGGGATTGTCTACCATAAAGATATCACACGGCAGATGTGGCATAACGAGAAGTTTAGCCTCGAAAAGCTCCTTAAAAAGCCTTTCTTTGTGCCCGATACCATGGAAATTAGCCGGCTCTTGAAAGAAATGCAAAAAAAACGTACTCACATGGCAATTGTGGCAGACGAATATGGGGCAACCGTTGGAATAGTGACTCTTGAAGATATCATGGAAGAGATTTTTGGAGAAATAATGGATGAAACAGATGTGGATGATTTGATAGAACGAAAGAAAGACGGTACTATCATTATTGACGGCTCATATTCCATCAGGGATCTAAACAATAAGCTCCAGCTCAACATTGAAGAATCTCCAGACTATGAAACACTTGGCGGGTTCATTCTCACAAAGTTGCAGGGGATGGCTCGAGGGGGAGAGGTTATTTATCACGGCCCATATCGATTTACTATAGGAGACATAGAAGGTTTAAGGATAAGTAAGGTAAAACTGGAAAGAACAAAAACTACTGTTAAAACGAGATAAGATTTATCAGCAAGATATTGCTACACATTTCTCATTTTGTTTCTTCATAGATACCCATTTTTCTGAACTTTTCATAGCGTTTCCGCTGAAGTTCTTCTGCAGGGATTTCCATGACTTCTTTCATGTGTTTTTGTAAATCATTTTTTACGTTCACAAAGGTCTCATCCCAGTTTCTATGAGCACCACCAAATGGTTCCTTGATAATATCGTCGATAACTTTAAGCTTCAAAAGATCATAGGAGGTCGGTTTAAGCGCGTCAGCGGCTAAAGTTCTTTTCGAGCCATCTCGCCAGAGGATTGAAGCACAACCTTCTGGCGAGATTACTGAATACGTTGCATTTTCAAGCATTAATACCCGGTCACCAACGCCAATTGCCAGTGCACCGCCACTTCCACCTTCACCTATTACAACGGTAATGACCGGTACGGATAAAGAAAACATATAGCAAATATTTGTGGCAATCGCTTCAGCCTGCCCACGTTCTTCAGCGCCAACACCAGGGAACGCCCCTGGCGTATCGATAAAGGTTATGATAGGTCTCCCCCACCTGTTTGCCAATTCCATAACTCGCATGGCCTTTCTGTAACCTTCCGGATGAGCCATACCCAGGTTTCTTGTTGCCATTTCACGAACATCTTTGCCTTTCTGATGTCCAATAACCGCTAATTTTATCCCGTCAAAGTTGGCAAAACCGCATACCATAGCCGGGTCGTCTTTATATTTTCTATCGCCATGGATTTCAAAAAAATCAGTAAACAGCTTTGCAATATAATCATGAGTATGTGGCCTGTTCAGGTGCCTGGATATCTGAGATCTTTGCCAGTTTGTTAAATCATCGTATATATCTTTCTCAAGTTTTGAAATCTTTTTTGTTAGGTAAGCAACTTCTTTTGCATAACGAGGATCTCTGACATTATAAAACCTTTCTATCTCGTATAACCGTCTTTCAAGCGGTTCGAGTTTGTTTTCAAAATCAAGATAATATCTCATCTATAACCTCAACCTGCAAGCCCTTTGGGAAATGTTTAAATAACACATCAACCTTGTTGTGGTCAATTCTAATGTCATTCAACCTAAGGGTCTTTTTTTCACCATTCATTTTAAATTCTAAAAAAACACTGGCCTTACCATTTAAGCTTATAAGAACATCTCTCATTTTTTTAAGATCTTCCTTCTTGAAAACCTCGCACTGCAAGTTTATTTTTACAATTTTCCCCATTTCTTTGATGATTTCATCAAAGAGAGTAATGTTTTTTACCTTAATTTTTGCAGACCCATCCTCGCTTTTCTCCACCGACCCATTGATAAAAAGTGGTCTATCACCTTTGATGATCAGGAGATTCTTCGAATACAAATCAGGAAAAACAATGGCTTCCACTATCCCTTTTGTGTCTTCTAGGGTTATATAAGCCATCCTGTCACCCTTTTTTGTTAGAATTTCTTTGCATCCATTGACTATTGCTACAATATTAACATCCTCTGAAATATCCATTTCTTTCAACTTCAGGCTATCGTAGCGTGTCACCTGCTTGATTATATATTTTCGTATGGTTTTAATGGGTGTTGACTAAAGTAAAACCCGAGCGCCTCTTTTTCTCCACTCAGTATTTCGCTGTGAGACATTTCATCCAAATTTGGAATCTCGAAGAGATCAACAGGGGCCAAAGCATTTCCGAACATATCCATCTGTTGATGGCCGTTCTTTTGATCCTTCTTCTGGAGCTTGTCCATTTTGTCCTGGATGATACTGAGAAGTTGAGATCGTTTGAGTCCCATTCCATCGAAACATCCTGCCTTGGTAAGACTTTCAAGCACTTTTTTGTTGACCTTTCTGGTACCAATAGCCCCGCAAAACTGGATAAAAGAGGAAAATTCTCCGATATCATCTCTCACGCTAAGGATATGATCTATAGCAGCATCACCGACATTTTTGATACCTGACAAACCGAACCTGATCTTATTATCAATAACGATGAAAGATTTTTGGCTCTTGTTAATATCTGGAGGTAAAATTTCCACTTCGCTTTCTCGGCATTCAGTGATGTATTGGATCATTTTATCCGTGTCGTTTACTTCGCTTGTCAGAATAGCTGCAAAAAAAGGTACAAAATAATGGGTCTTAAGATATGCAGTTTGGTACGATATTAGCCCGTAAGCTGTACTGTGGGATTTATTGAAACCATACTCTCCAAAACGAAGAATGATTTCATAGATATTTTTCGCAGCGTTTATAGATACACCATTTGAAATTGCACCTTTGATAAACTGTTCCCTGTAGCTTTCAAGCTGTTCGGGAATCTTCTTGCTCATAGCCTTTCTCAAGGCATCAGCATCTTTTATGGAGAAGTTTGCAAGAACCGTCGCAATCTTCATGATCTGTTCCTGGTAAACAATCACGCCATAGGTATCTTCAAGGATCCCTTTTAAAAGCGGTGTTTCGTACTTAACCAGAGAGGGGTTGTTTTTTCTTTCCGTAAATTCTCTAACCATACCGCTTTTCAAAGGTCCAGGCCTGTAAAGGGCAATGAGTGGCATTATATCCTCGAACTTTGATGGCTTAAGAGCCACAAGGAGTTCCCTCATCCCCCTGCTTTCAAGCTGGAAAACGCCAGCTGTATTCCCGGACGAAAGAAGATCATATGTTGCTTTATCATTAAGGGGGATTTTGCTTAAGTCAAAATCAATACCCTGGCCCTTTAAAAGAGATATTGTGTCATTAATTATTGTGAGCGTCTCGAGGCCGAGAAAATCAATTTTAATCAGGCCGATCTTCTCGATCACCTTCATGTGGTATTGCGTTACTGTTTCGTCTTTTTTTCCTTTACACAGAGGAAGATGTTCTGTCAGGAGTTTGTTTGAGATCACAATCCCTGCCGCGTGCGTTGAGGCATGCCTTGCCAGCCCCTCCAGCACCATTGCGTTGTCGAGAAGCTCTTTTATCCGTTCATCGGTTTGATAAAGTTCTTTGATCTGGGGTTCTTCGTGAATCGCCTTGGATATTCCCTTCTCTCCAGAGGTAATCAGTTTTGCTATTTTGTCTACCTCCGCATAAGGCATACCCAATGCTCGGCCGACATCTCTCACAGCAGCCTTAGATTGCATCGTTCCAAAGGTTATTATCTGAGCAACGTTATCTGTTCCATATTTTTCAGTGACATATTCTATAACACGGTCTCTTCCCCTTTTACAGAAATCAACATCGATATCCGGCATGCTTATTCTTTCAGGATTCAGGAAACGTTCAAAGATCAGATCGTATTTGATGGGATCAATGTCGGTGATGCCAAGGCAATAGGCTATCAGGCTGCCTGCTGCAGAGCCTCTTCCCGGACCCACGGGTATACCTTCTGATTTAGCAAATTTGATAAAATCTGCTACAATAAGAAAATAGCTTGCAAACCCCGTTTTTTTGATAATGTCCAGTTCGTAATGAAGTCTTTTCTCATATTCTCGGGCAAGTTCTTCTGTAAATACATCATAAGAAGGCTCAATATATTTGATTTTATCCTCGAAACCTTTTTTGCAACTTATTTCAAAATATTCATTAAGCTCCATGTCTTCATGTGGCTTAAATTCAGGAAAATGATAAGTACCAACGTCTATGTCAACATTGCACATTTCAGCAACTTTAAGAGTGTTTGACAATGCCTCAGGATAATTAGAAAAAGCATTCCAAATTTCGTCACCAGATTTAAAGTAAAACTCTTCGCTCTTGAAACTCAATCGATCTTTATCCAGCATTGTTTTGCCGGTTTGTATACAGAGCAATAACTCATGAGCTTTAGCGTCTTCCTTTCTTAGATAATGACAGTCATTTGTGGCAACAATTGGAATACCATAGTGCTTGGAGAGGCTTATGAGCGTTTCGTTTATCTTTTTTTGTTCTGTAATACCATTATCCTGGAGTTCGAAATACAGACGGTCATCAAAGATTGAAATGTATTCATCGATGGTTTTTCGGACAGAGGCATCATCGCCTTTCAGTATCTGTCTTGGAATTTCACCCGCCAGGCATGCAGTTAAGCATATAAGGCCTTTATTGTTAGCCCTCAGCAGCTCCTTGTCGATCCTTGGAACATAGTAGAAGCCTTCCAGGTGTGCTGAGCTGATAATTTTTAAGAGGTTTTTATAGCCTTCATTGTTCATTGCAAGAAGGACTATATGATGAGCATGGTCCTCGCCTTTCGCTTTTGTCTGATCAAGTCTTGACCTGGGGGCTATATATGCTTCACAGCCGATGATCGGTTTTATACCAAATTGACGGGCAGTGAAATAAAAGTCTATGACACCATACATATTGCCGTGATCGGTAATGCTGCAAGCCTTCATACCATAAGCATTCGCCTGCTCGAACAGAGGCTCAAACCTGATTGCACCGTCAAGAAGACTAAACTGCGTATGGAGGTGTAGATGAACGAATTCTCTCATTTATTCCCACTCGATTGTGCTGGGTGGTTTTGAGGATATATCATAGACAACCCTGTTTACGCCATGGACTTCGTTTATGATTCTTCTTGCAACATTGTCAAGAACCGTATACGGAAGTCTTGCCCAGTCAGCAGTCATGGCGTCCTCACTCTCCACAACCCGAAGGGCTATGACGTTGTCGTATGTTCTCTCATCACCCATTACGCCAACCGTTTTTACGGGAATCAGAATAGCGAAGGACTGCCATATATGGCGAAAACTGCCTTTGCGTTCAATTTCATCGCGGACAATGCTGTCTGCTTCTTTCAGTATGTGGAGTCGTTCCTGATTCACATCACCAATGATCCGTATCGCGAGGCCGGGACCCGGGAAAGGCTGTCTGTACACAAGATTATCAGGCAATCCAAGTTCTTTTCCCACAATTCTTCCTTCATCCTTGAAGAGTTCCCTCAATGGTTCCAGTAATTTTAGCTTCATTCTCCGCGGCAGTCCACCAACGTTATGATGACTCTTAATGGTAGCCGACGGGCCTTTGGAAGATGTGCTCTCAATAACATCAGGATAGAGGGTGCCCTGGGCAAGGTATTGTGCGTTACCGATTTTGCGTGCTTCTTCCTCAAAGATACGAATGAAAAGCCTGCCTATAATCTTCCGCTTGCGCTCCGGATCCTTAACCCCTTTTAGCGCACTGAGAAACAATTCTTCGGCATCGACATATTTGAGATTAATGTGAAGTCTATCCTTGAAGGCCTCAAGGACCTCCTCTGCCTCATTTTTTCTCAGGACCCCGTTGTTCACGAACACGCAACGAAGGTTGTCACCAATAGCTTTATGAACCAGCGCCGCAACCACTGATGAATCAACACCTCCACTCAGACCGCATATAACCTTACCGTCACCAACTGCCTTTCTAATCCTGTCTGTAGCAAGCTCAACAAAGGATTTTGGAGAATAAAGCCCCTTGACACCACATATTTTATAGAGAAAATTCCTGAGTATTCTTTTTCCTTTCGGCGTATGATGCACCTCAGGGTGAAATTGAACACCGTAGACATTGCCTTCCTTAGATTTTATGGCTGCATGAGGTGAATTATCAGAGTAGGCTATTGTCTCGAATCCTTTTGGCATTTTAAGCACTTTGTCCTGGTGGCTCATCCATACAATGTCTCCATCTTTGATGCCATCAAGGATTTTATCCTTTTTTTCAATAAAGACATGTGCCTTTCCATACTCTCTTTTTAGTGATTTCTTTACTTGGCCACCGAAAAGCTTACTGGTAAGCTGAAGACCATAACAAATCCCAAGAATGGGTACATTTAAAGTAAAAATGCCCCGGTCACAGACCGGAGCATCGGATTCATTAACGCTCCTTGGTCCCCCTGAGAGAACTATCCCTTTAGGTTTCAATGATAAAATATCTCTCAACGGGAAATTATAGGGATAGATTTCGCAGTACACGCCAAGCTCTCTTATTTTACGGGCGATGAGTTGTGTATATTGTGAACCAAAATCAAGTATTACGATTATTTCCTTATGGTAGTCCATAAAACTCATTCAATCCTGTAATTTGGCGCTTCTTTTGTAATGATGACATCGTGTACATGACTTTCTTTTAATCCTGCAGAGGTTATCCGTAAAAAACGACTTTTTTGCTGTAATTCCTTTATTGTTTTGCAGCCCACATAACCCATGCCGGCTCTTAGGCCTCCCACAAGCTGCTGAACCATTATAGAAAGAGAGCCCCGATAGGGAACACGGCCTTCGATGCCCTCCGGCACTATTTTTGTCTCAATTTCATCTTCATCCATGCAATAACGGTCACGTGATTTTCCTTCTTTCATCACTTCTAAAGAACCCATGCCGCGGTAAACCTTATACGTCCTACCCTGATAGAGCACCATTTCGCCTGGCGTTTCATCAGTACCTGCGAACAAGTTTCCAATCATAACGGAGTGAGCCCCTGCGGCAATTGCCTTGGTGATATCTCCGGAAAATTTAATACCTCCGTCAGCAATGATTGGAATGTCATACTTCTTGGCAACTTTTTCCACATCAAAGATAGCCGAAATCTGAGGAACCCCAATACCTGCAATAATTCTTGTTGTACAAATCGATCCCGGACCAACACCAATTTTTACACCGTCACTCCCGGCCTTGATTAAAGCCTCACAGCCATCAGCAGTAGCAATATTCCCTGCGATGACTTGAATATCTTTGAAATTTTTCTTTGTATCCTTGATAGACTCGATCACATTCCTGGAATGGCCATGGGCAGTGTCAATTATTATTACATCGCATCCTGTTTTGAGGAGCGCATCTATTCTCATCTCTCTGTCTTTGGATACACCAACTGCCGCGCCAACCCGAAGTCTGCCGAGATGGTCCTTACATGCATTAGGATATTTTCTCATTTTCTCAATATCTTTAATAGTTATGAGGCCTGTCAGATTAAAGTTCTTGTCAACAACAAGAAGCTTCTCAATTTTGTGCTTGTGAAGTATTTTTTTTGACTCCTCCAGATTTATACCTTCTTTAACAGTAACAAGATTTTCCTTGGTCATTACATTCTCAACAGTTTCTTCAAGGTTTGTCTCAAATCGTAAGTCCCTGTTTGTTATTATTCCTACTAGTTTTTTTCCTTTTGTTACAGGAATCCCTGATATCCTGAACCGCGCCATCAGCTCTATTGCATCTCTTATTTTTTTTTCAGGGCGTATAGTAATTGGATCAACGATCATGCCACTTTCCGATTTTTTTACCTTTTCAACCTCTTGAGCCTGTTCCTCAATGCCCATATTNCTGTGAATAATNCCGATTCCACCTTCCTGGGCAAGACAAATTGCTGCTTTTGCATCAGTTACCGTATCCATAGCAGCACTGAGAATTGGTATGTGCAACTTGATNGATNTCGTCAGATAGGTAGAAACGTCAGCATCTTTNGGCATCATATCGCTTAAAGATGGTATGAGAAGCACATCGTCGAAGGTAAGACCTTCTTTTATGCCATGATCNATCATGATTTACTCCTTTAAAAAATCTNTTAAGTAGGCTGTTTGCTTATCTTTCACTGAAGGAAGCTTTATCGATTCCAANGCACAAAAACGCTTGCCATTTAGATTTGGTTTAGTATAATGCAAGAGGCTGAAATAATCAAAAATATTTTCCTCTAACTTGAGAGTTCCCTGTAGCTTGCTGCAGGGGCTCCTTGTTTTTGTTATACTGTTGGGATGGATAATGAAAGAACTGTCAAAAAAGGGTACCATTGTGCATGGCAGATTCATTACCATAT
>PDVH01000264.1_pt1 | contig 13457 bp, 13 predicted proteins | sample 1369781 | NCBI WGS metagenome assembly PDVH01 (sample SAMN07795378, study PRJNA414565) | Alkali sediment metagenome, whole genome shotgun sequencing project. | isolation source: glacial lake sediment | place: Bosnia and Herzegovina: Donje Bare Lake | collected 2016-06
TCGTGATGCTGTAAAAGAGGTCGGCCAACCATTTGTTGATCCCCGTACCGACTATCATTCCAAAGATGACGGCATAGAAGGGGAACTGGATCAGAACGCCGCCCGTTGCGGGAACCGCCTGGGCCACGGCCTTGAGGAACCGTCTCGGTCGCCAGTGCAGGAGCATACCGAGGGTGATGAAGATCAGGTTGTAGTTATTGAGGTCCAGAACCGCGATGGGCCCCCTGGGATCCTTGCCGAAGAGGTCTATCAGGTACCAACAAAGAAGCCCTGCCACGATAATGATCAATATAGGGCTGTATTCAAGCCACTCTCCCGGTTTCTGCCGTTCCTCAATGCTCATATCGATCTCTTCAAATTTCAGGTTGAAGTGATCCACTGTCTTGGCGCGATCGGGTCTCGGAGCCGAGAAGTAGGCAATAGGTACCGAAACAGCGATGAGGGCGACTATCATCCAGAAGTTGCCCCAGATGAAAAGCGTCTGGGTCAGGGGTATCAGACCGCTGATCTCAAAGAGTTTCGGCGGAATGGATCCTTTTGTGGCCATCATTAGGGGCGCCGAGGAGGAAAGACCAAGGGCCCAGATAGCTCCCAACCCGAGGTAGGCCGCGGCTCCGGCGGCCCGGTAGTCCATTCCCTTAACCCTTCTCGTCAATTCACGGACCAGAAGGCCGCTGAAGATGAGGCTTAACCCCCAGGAGATCAGGGACGTCAGCAGAGATAAGAGAGCCACAAAGGCGATGGCTCCCCTTCCCGTCTTGGGGATTGCGGCCACTTTCTTGATCAGCCAGTAGACGGCGGGTGTAGAGGCAAGCACGTATCCGCCAATGATAATAAACGCCATCTGCATGGTAAAGGGTATCAGCACCCAGAATGCCTTGCCGCCCTCGGTCGCGAGCTTGACCGGGCTCTCACCGATGAGAAGACCAAAGGCATAAACGATAACAATGCCCACAAGGGCAAAGACCCATGCATCGGGAAACCATTTTTCACTCCACGCCGCAAGCCCCAGGCCGAAGCGCTCAAGAAGCCCTTCTTGCTGCTTGCCAGCGTCCGCATTTTTATTTTCTGCCATTTTTCATTCTCCTTTCATAAAAAAATACTCTTAAAGTATCACCGATAGAAGCATTCATTTACGTAAGATACCTGAAGCAAGAAATAAGAAATGATAAAACATAACTCCATACTATATTACGGCATCACCTCACTTTATAACTTTATACGATCGCTGATAACTCTGGAAAAAATAAAAAACCCCGTCCTCTAAAAAAACGGGGTATCCAAAGACGATCCACTCATAGTTCTTTCCTCGCGGTTCCCATAGAAACGCTAACCCGGCAAGTACTTAAAGAACCCATACCAAAATAAACATTAAACTTCAACCTTTTTTGTCGCTTCTGTGAATCAGGGAGCGTGCAGTTGCTCAACTATCATATTCCTTGAAGAGCAAAGACGCTCAACCTAAAGCATTGGGTTTTTCTCCGGAGGTCGCCTTTCCGGCACATACACGTGTGGAACCTTATCTTCGTTCCATTCCTTCGAGACATAGAGATTACAGTAGCAGCTTCCGTATTCTTCCACATCGGGCGCACGATAGACACAGGGACAGATAATGTCCTTATCCTTCTCCCGATCCCCGGATGCCAGGCGGCAAGGACATGACATGTAGCCGTAACGCTCCTTGTTCTTAAGGAGTCCTCTTAAGATATCAAGCACCCATTCCCTATCCCTGCTAAAAAAATAGCCTTTGGGTTCCTGCATTTTCCTCAACATCTCATAAAGCTCTTCGACTTTCATTATAGCCCCAGTGCCTTTCTGATCTTCGCCTCTTCAAATCCCACAATAACCTTGTCTCCGATGACAATCGTGGGAAATGTACATTGCGGATTTAATTTTCTGACGTCCTCTAAAATTATTTTCTTCTCCTCGTTAGAAAGCAAATCTAGTCGAGCAATTTTTTCGTTGACTTGCAGTGGCTGCAAGTACTTAACGTATATATTTTGACAGGCGGCAGCATAAATGATCTCCTTTCTCATCATTCTATAATTATATGCATGACATTAAACCATCATGACCTTCTTTGCAAGCACTTGGCTCCGTGAGAGCCTATCGTGATTAAGATACAGCCATGGTGATAGCTTCAACAGGACATTCCTTGGCACAGAAGCCGCATCCGATGCAGGTCTTCTCATTCGCCATATAAGGGCGTCCATGAGGGTCGCCTTGATTTGCCGCGGGAGAAAGGTCAAGACAGTGAACCGGACAGGCATCGATGCAAACCCTGCAGGACATGCAGGTCATTTTATCGAACTGCGGTTTATCCCACAGGGATTTTTTTATCATGGCGCAGGGAATGCCAAAAGGGTCCTTCACAGCCGCCTCCGGACAGATGCGCCCACAGGCGCCGCATTCAATGCACCGATCTACAGAAATATCGTGAAGGATATTCTTATTCCCAGTTATTGCATCAACCGGGCATAACCTGCTACATGCGCCACAGCCATTGCACTTGTCCGTAATCCTATATGCCATGTTCCTCGCCACGAAGTTTTAAACGGTCAATACTCTCTTCCGTTGGTCTTCCCGTCCAGGGGTCCCACCCGAACTGCCTATAGTAATCGCTTATCAATTTTTCTATATCCACCGTTCTTCCCAGGTTAGCTCCTTCAGTCTGCGCCGGTTTCCCGATTACCCTGTCGCCCGGCCGAAACGACCTTGGATCTATGCCATGTTTAATATTGAAGGCCTGCTTCAACGTCTGGATTCTCGACCCAATATGTAGGTATTCATCAGGTGTCTTGTTCCATCCTGTTGCTGCATTCAACCAGGAAAATGTCGGCGTCCTCTTTGCGCCCAGAAAGACGCCAAATAGACATAGACCGGCGCAGTTGACAACATTCATAAACTTACTGCACACAGCGGCCGTCACCGCTTTCTCTTCATCCGCTACGTATTTTCTGCCCTTGAAATAGAGAGGCTTCACGCGCGGCAGCCCTTTTGCCACTTTCCAAAGCTGGAACATCTCATAATACATCTGGGCACCTACAGTATGCCGGCCAGGTGCTGCTTCCACGGAGTAATGAACGTTATACCCGGGGTCGTTCCTGCCGTCGTGCATGGGCAGCTCCTGGCCGCCGGCATGCATTGCAGATGCTTCTGCTTTTTTGCCGATCTTCCGCGCTGCTACCTTTGAACCATCTGCCAGTATATCTCCGATACCCTCGCGCCTGATCATTTTTTCAATGAGGGCAATGATTGCTTCCGAATTCCCCCATGTAAGTTCGATCCCATCTGCCTGCCTCATAGCACTCAATGGCGAAGGCCACCGTACCGCCCGCAGAGATTGTATCCATGCCGGCCCTGTTCAATGTCTCATTTAGATGGAAGATGCTGTCCGCATCTGCATTCATGCACAGACCGCCTAAAGAAAGAACTGTCTCATACTCCGGCTTGTGTGTCTCGCCGTATTTCCCCTTTGTTACACATATGCCGCCACAACCCAAAGGACAGGCATAGCAGTGATACTTCACCTTTTCATGCTTTCTGATTGCATCCGGGTTCACGGACAGAGACTTTTTAATTCCCCAGTCCGCGTTGCTGCCCCGCCAGTTCTTTATCGGCGCATCTCCCATTTCAACAGACATCTGATTCATACCGCTTGTGCCCCATTTCTTGAGCAGTATCTTATAGATCAGCCCGTCCATGGCCATCTGTATGGGCAGGATTCTCATGAGGGCGCCTACATATGCAGCCACAGGCCCGGCAAAAATAGGCGGTTGAAACTGTACCCACCGGTTACACATCTGACTCAATCTCTTTATCTCAGCCCTGTTATGGACATGGATTTTTTTCTTGCCGTCGAGGACAACAGCCTTTAGCCTCTTTGCTCCCATTACCGCACCAAGACCCGACCGTGCCGCCATTCTGCCTCTGTCATTGCATATGCCGGAAATGAGTGAAAGCATCTCGCCCGCGGGACCAATGACGGCAACCCGCGAATGGATATTCGTTTCCGCAATCAGCATTTCCTCTGATGCGTCGCCGTTCTTCACATAAAGATAGACAGGTTTTTCGCTTATTCCCGTGAAAAAAATGCCGTCATAGCCGCAGTGCTTGATGGCTGGCGAAAAACTACCGCCGCAATTTGCCTCCCCCCATCCTCCGGTGAGGGGTGATTTTCCGACGACCATCCATCTTCCGGCAAAGAGACTGCCCGTTCCGGTCAAGAGCCCGGACACAAAGCCTATGATATTTTCCGGACCGAGTGGATCAGCGCCGGCAGGGATCCTGTCGTATAGGATGCAGGCGGCCAGACCCATGCCGGAGAGATATTGTTCGTAAATATGGTCTGGAAGAGTCTCCTCACGGATAACACGTGTGGAAAGGTCCACCATCAAGATTTTTCCCATGTACCCGAACTTCATTCTTGTCTCCTCAACCATAAAAGATATCTAACTCCTCTTCGGAAGGCAAAGCATCTGTTGTCAGCTGGATAAGAACGTCCCCCGTCTCTACAGCCTGCCCGGGAGTGACATGGATCTTTTCTACCAACCCGTCACTGGGAGATGCGACGAAAGTTTCCATCTTCATAGATTCTATGCTCACGAGATCCTGCCCCCGATAGATACGTTCTCCCTTCTTTACCGGGATGGCGACCACCACTCCCGGCATTGGACAGCGGACGACGTCTTCAGGGGGTACCTTCTTAGGCTTCGGCATGTGGTAATAAAGTTTCCATTCCAGGGGAGTGTAGATTCCGAATGTACGAGTGACGCCGCGATAGGCCACCCATATGTTATTATCCCTGTAGCGAGTATGGAAGAATTGGGTTTTTCCGCCGATCATGAGTTTGATACGACGCCTGTAAAACTCAAATTCTGGTGTCACAACATCGTACTTTAGTCCGTCTACCATGACAGTCCAGTTCCGAAGAACCGGATTGACAATAAGACTTAATTCAAAAAACCCGTCCTCCGCTCTCACCATGTAGGTGATCCGGTCTCTTGACTGCTGTGGTGCACCCACTTTCGCCATCATCGGCTTGAGGGATTCGTGAACCAGCGATTGTCGATTGTGGTAGATTAGGGTCACGGCTATGGCCATAAAATGAATCCACTCTTCTGGCGGAGGCAACTTCATCTGGCCTCGCTCAAAGTGTTCATCAATGAAATCCGTCGACAGGTCGCCTTCTATAAACGATGGGTGATTGAGCACGGCATTCACAAAATCAATATTGGTGACTAATCCCTCGATGTGATATGCGTTCAGTGCCTGGACGATGGATTCGAGTGCTTCCTTCCTTGTTTCACCCCAAGCAATCACCTTGGAAAGCAGCGAATCGTAATACGTGCTGACTACGCTTCCTGCTTCAATGCTTCTGTCAATTCTGACGTTCTTTATTCGGGCTGTAGCGTACCGCGTAATCATGCCGGTGACAGGCAGAAAATTCCTGGCGGGATCCTCCGCGCAGATCCGCGCTTCCACAGCCCATCCTGTTCGGATGACGTCTTCCTGACGGATGGTAAGTTTTTCACCTGCAGCGATGCGAAGCTGTAGTTCCACCAGATCCAGACGTGTTACCATTTCGGTCACAGGGTGCTCAACCTGGAGACGCGTATTCATCTCCAGGAAGTAGACGCTCTTATCTCTATTATCGAGGATAAATTCAACAGTGCCCGCGTTTGCATAACCTGCCTCTCGCGCAAGATTACAGGCCATGGCGCCCATGCGCTCACGCAGGCGGTCATCGACAGCCATCGAGGGAGTCTCCTCAATTATTTTCTGATACCGCCTCTGGATGGAACATTCCCTCTCTCCCAGGTGAATTACATTACCGTAATGGTCGGCAATGATCTGTATCTCGATATGACGGATTCTCTCAATATAGCGCTCCATAAAGAATTCATCCGTTCCAAAGGCCTTTCTCGACTCGTTTTGGCAGGACTCTACGGAGGTGTGCAACTTTTCCCGGCTATCAACAACTCGTATCCCTCTTCCTCCTCCGGCGCGCGCCGGCCTGATCATCAAAGGATATCCAATCTGTTCTGCAATAGTTGTGGCCTCCGCCAGTGAGGAGATGCATCCCTCATGTCCCGACTTAACTGGTATGCCCAGTTTTATGGCAAAAGCCTTTGCGGCTATTTTATCACCCAGTTGTGCGATGACTGATGCCGGAGGACCGATAAATATCAGTCCTGCTTGGGAGACCATTTCGGCAAATTCAGGATTTTCCGATAGAAAACCGTATCCCGGATGGATCGCCTGGCACCCGTGGGAAATGGCTATATCGATGATTTTCTCCTTCGCAAGATACGATTCTTCCGGTCTGGCGCCCCCTACGAAGGCTTTTTCATCAGCTTCTCTGACGTGGAGGGAACGGGAATCCACTTCTGAGTACACTGCCACTGTTTTGACGCCCAGCTTTTTGCACGTACTCATAATGCGGACAGCTATTTCGCCTCGGTTCGCAATCAGGATTTTCTTAAACATAGCGCCTCCTTAAAGAGGAACATTTCCGTGCAGCCGTTCCGGCCTTTCCCTCTTTTTCACTTCCAGGAACTGAAGGCTCCGGATGATCCGGTGCCTTGTATCCCTGGGGAAAATGACATCATCGATGTATCCCCTCTGGGCGGACAGAAAGGGATTGACGTATGTCTTTCTGTATTCTTCCGTCCGCTCTGCAAGTGTTTTTGCGGGATCGGATGATGATTGGATCTCTTTCCGGAAAATCACCTCCGCTGCACCCTTGGGACCCATGACGGCAATCTCCGCCGTGGGCCAGGCATAGCTGATGTCACTGCCGATGTGTTTGGAATTCATCACGACGTAGGCCCCCCCGTAAGCCTTGCGGACAATTACGGTGATACGCGGCACAGTAGCCTCGATAAAGGCATAGAGCAGTTTGGCGCCGTGGCGGATGATTCCTCCCTGCTCCTGTTCGGGCCCCGGCATAAAACCTGGCACATCCACGAGGCATATGAGGGGAATGTTAAATGCATCACAAAAACGGACGAACCGCGCTGCTTTGGTTGATGCATTGTTATCCAGAACCCCTGCCAGAATGGCCGGCTGATTCGCTACTATCCCTATGGTCTGGCCTCCCATGCGGCCGAATCCGCATATGATGTTCTTCGCATAATAAGGCTGGACTTCCAGGAACTCGGCCCCGTCAAGGATACTGTTTATGCATACCTTCATGTCGTAACTCTGGTTGGGGTTTTCAGGCACAAGATAATCCAGGGCCGGGTCAGTCCGTCCAACGGGATCACTGAGGTCCAGAATAGGTGCCCTTTGTTTGTTATTGGAAGGGAGATAGTTGATCAGTCGCCTCACTTCCCGCAGGCACATTATATCGTTGGGGAGTACAAAATGAGCGACTCCGCTCTTTTCCGAGTGAACCCTTGCGCCGCCGAGGTCTTCGTGGGAAATCGCTGTATGGGTAATTGTTTCCACCACATTCGGACCTGTCACATACATGTAGGACGTATCCTCGACCATGAAGACGAAGTCGGTAAGGGCGGGACTGTATACGGCGCCGCCTGCGCAGGGCCCCATGATGCAGGAAATTTGCGGAATTATCCCACTGGCGAGGGCGTTTCTCTTAAAAATATCTCCGTAAGAAGCCAGCGCGTCCACCCCTTCCTGAATCCTTGCGCCGCCGGAATCGTTGAGTCCTATGATGGGAGCCCCTACTCTCACGGCGTGATCCATCACCTTGCTGATCTTCTGGGAGTGGGCTTCACCGAGCGACCCGCCCCGAACAGTAAAATCCTGGCTGAACATAAATACTTCCCTGCCGTCGATCGTGCCGTGGCCTGTCACTACACCGTCTCCTGGATATGTCTTCTCTCCACCGAAGGCGCCACCCCTACCTGTCTTCAGAAGGTCAAACTCTTCAAAGGAACCCTCATCGAGCAAAAGATCGATCCGTTCCCGCGCACTCAGCTTTCCTCTTCGGTGCTGCTCTTCTATGAGTTCAGCGCCGCCGCCCTTCAACGTCTCATTCCTCATGACTTCAAGGGCATTCAAAGTCCGCTGAGTGGCCTGTACCTTTTTATACTGAACCGTGGATGCTTCCACCTTTTCTTATCAGACAAGTGTCGAGGGGATTTCCCTCCCAGGCCGCTTCCATGACCATGAGAAAATCATTGTAATCCAGGTCTTCAGGATTGTAAAAAATGGAGCCGTCTCTGAGGGCCGTTCCAGCAATATCCGGCAGCTTCTCTTTCGGCACCATTTTTTTTCCGTCCTTGTCAATGGCCTCCTTAAAGAAGCGCGCATGTCTTCCACCTGTTGCTTCATAGAGTTCTTGATTCATCCGGCGGATGAAGGCGATAACATTTTGGGCTCTCTCTTCCTTCGGGGTCGCTGCATAAACCTCAGTACCTGTCATGGGCAGCAGCAGCTCCGCCGTTAGATGACCGTTAAAGCCTACGAAAAACTACACCTGATGTCACTGCAAGGCCAAAGGTGCGTGGCAATCTTTTCTTCTATCGGCTACCAAAAAAATTTCTCCTTTCAGTAGAAATGACAAAGCAAGAATATTCTTAACGCTATCGTCTTGTCAATCCATGCGGAGCACCTTTGCCCCGCGGATTCTCGCCTCCTTGAGTTCGACGAGGGCCTTGTTGGCCTCTTCCAACGAGAATTCCTGTACCTCCGGCTTAATCGGAATCTCTGCCGCCAGATAGAGAAATTCTCTAATGTCCCTCCGCGCCACGTTAGCCACGCTCTTGATTTCCTTCTCGAGCCAGAGATGTGTCGGGTAATTGAGTTTCAGAAGGTAGTCCTTGTCGGTCTCTTCTTTCCTGATGGCGTTGATGACCAGCCTTCCGCCCCTCTCCAGGTTCTTCATGGCCTCGACTATCGGTTTCCACGCCGGCGTGGTGTCGATTATGGCATGGAGTTTTTCCGGCGGTTCGGCTTCCGTATTTCCCGCCCAGTGAGCCCCCAGCTCCCGGGCGAAGTCCTGCTCCTTCCTGCTCCGGGCAAAAACAGAGACCCTGGAATTCGGATATTTATGGAGTACCATCTTGAGAACCAGATGTGCAGAAGCCCCGAAGCCCGTAAGTCCCAGGTTTTGCCCATTCTTCAAATTGGCCAGCCGCAGGGACCTATAACCGATGGCGCCTGCGCACAGAAGGGGCGCTGCTTCCACATCAGAAAAGATATCAGGGATAGGGTACGCAAAGTCCTGCGAGACTGTCATGAACGGGGCATATCCGCCGTTGGCATCTCTGCCCGTAGCCATGAATTCCTCACAGACATTTTCATTCCCTTCAATACATACGCTGCAATGGCCACAGGCAGAAAAGATCCAGCCCACGCCGACCCGCTCTACCGTTTGGAACTTCGTCACCTTTCTTCCTATTGCTGCTACTTTGCCCACCACCTGGTGGCCCAAAATGATGGGGAATGCCGGCGGCGGTGTTCGTCCCTCGATTTCATCAAGTTCCGTATGGCAGACCCCGCAGGCAGAAACCTTAATGAGGATTTCCTCCTCACCCGGCACAGGCTCCGGCATATCGACTAGCGTGAGGGGGGTCTTGTTCTCCCGGAAATTGGAAACGCTCTTCAAGACCATCACTTTCATTTCTTCCTGCTCTCCTTATTTGTTATTATGCATCCACATCTTCCTTTAAATCAATATGAAATAATGTCTCGGCTTACTTAGTTTCAATAATTTTAATTAGTTGACAATATAGACAGTATTCTGCATAGTTGCAATGATGCTTCAATAGTAGCAGTTATGAAGCCATAAATCAGCCGTCGACTTCATATTGTTCATCTGTAGCTTACAACATTTCTCTCGGGAGGCGTTTATACCCACGAAGAAAGTCTTTTGCCGAGGAAAACAAGGGGAACGCATAATTAAAGAGCGGACATGATAAGGTTACGCTGCTGACTCCATGCCCAAGGCCGGGGGAATATGATGAAGTCATGCAGAGAATGTAAAAAAGAGATTTCCGAAGAGGCCATTTCCTGCCCGCACTGCGGGGCGCCTTATCCTGCAAGAGAAAAATGGGACGGCTGGGGATTTGAATACAGGTCAGAACTTGTCTTCTTGGGACTGCCGCTGCTACATATTTCATTTAAGTACCGCCCTAATATAATGCCTGTCGTGGCAAAAGGAATCATAGCTATCGGACAGTTCGCATATGGCGTTGTAACCATATCTCAATTTGGTATCGGCATCTTCAGTCTCAGCCAGTTTACAGTTGCCGTATATGCGCTCGCTCAGTTTGCCGCTGCGTATTCACTTATTGCCCAAATCGGCATATACATACACGAAGGTCGGGGACAGTTTGTGAAAAGTGTGGCGGAAATTATAGGAATGCTCTGGTAAATGTGCCGCCTTCGGGTGCCAGAACTAAATAAGGAGGATAAATGAAAAGAGGATTAATCTTAATCGATATTCAGAATGATTATTTTCCGGATGGGAACATGGAACTTGTCGGAATGGAACAAGCAGCGGAGAATGCGGGGTTAATGCTTAAGGAGTGGCGGAATAGGGCATCCCCTGTCTTTCATATTCAGCATATTTCAAAACGCCCGGGAGCAACATTCTTCCTCCCGAACACAAAGGGCGTTGAAATCCACAAGTCCGTGGCCCCTCAGATCAGCGAAGCCATAATTGAAAAACATTTTCCCAATGCATTCAGAGACACTGATCTATTGAATGTCCTCAAAAAATCGGATGTGGATGAAGTGGTAATTTGCGGAGCCATGACTCACATGTGCGTTGATGCGACAACACGCGCGGCATTTGATTTCGGATTCAGGTGCACGGTTATTGAAGATGCGTGTGCGACCCGCAATCTCGAATATAAAAGCACAACAGTAGAAGCAGGAAAGGTTCAGGCAGCATTCATGGCCGCCTTGGCTGTGCCTTATGCAAGAGTCCTATCTGCGAAAGACTTTATTGGTAAATGGGCATAAAATAATTTTCCGCCGCTACTCGCAAATGTTTGATTGCTGATGCCCTGCCACCGGCGCAAGGGTGACAAATATGAATCTCAAATTAATATTAATCCTCATCTTCGTAAGTCTCATCGTCATATTCATAACCCAAAATTTCGCAGTGGTTGATATTAGATTTCTATTCTGGAACGTCTCCATGTCCCGTGCCCTGCTAATATTTTTTCTCTTGATTATCGGCATTGCCCTTGGGTGGTTTTTGCACAGTTACTTGTCTTACCGGAAATCGAAGGATGAATCAGGCGGAGATGTCTAATCCCCAATCTTTGTAAACGACTTATTTTTGTCTTTTTATCTTCTTGATTTTTGTGATAGTTAATACATCTAAATATTCTGTCTTTTTTGATACTGCCCAAACACGTTCAATTACTTAACTGAATTAAGGAGTTTTACTGATGAAAGGTACGAAAATCAATCTCCATGATCGTCTTCGCACCCTGGCTCAGAATCTCTGGTGGACGTGGCATCCGGAGGTCATCAGCCTCTTCACTGACCTGGACCCGCATCTTTGGCGGCAGGTTGACCATAACCCGATAGCATTTCTCCATCAGATCACACCAGAGCAAATTGAGGAGAGGTCGTCCGAGCTTGTACTGCATAGCCGGATAAACTACGCCTTCCGGCGGCTGAATGAATATATGGAAAAGGATAAGTCATGGGGAATGATGCACTGCGGAAATTTGAACCATCGGCCGGTTGTTTATTTCTCTGCAGAGTTCGGAATACATGAATCGCTGCCGATTTACTCCGGCGGATTAGGTATCCTCTCGGGGGACCACCTGAAAAGCGCCTCTGATCTTGGAGTCCCCTTGATTGGAATCGGACTACTTTATCAGCAGGGTTATTTCAATCAGAGTTTGAACAAAGAGGGCTGGCAGCAGGAACACTATGTGGACCTCAATATAAATAATTTGCCGTTGCAACCCCTCCTGGATTCGAATGGAAAGCCATTGCTTATAAGCATTGATACCCGGAGCGGCCTCCTCAGTGCCCGTGTCTGGCTGGTTCAGGTGGGCCGGATTCGTCTGTTGCTGCTCGATTCTAACGTCGATTGTAATACGTCCCAGGATTGCGAATTAACTTCTCGGCTCTATGGAGGCGACGACAGGCTGCGTATTCGGCAGGAGCTCCTTTTGGGCATCGGCGGTGCGCGCGTACTGCAAACGACCATATTCCTTTTAACCGCGCTCACCGGCGTGTATCTCTACGCACCGTTTTTACCACGCACACCCCCGTAGCCGCAGGCCATGACCGATTCCACCCGGATCTGGTGGAGGAAAGTCTCGGCATCTTCAGAGAAAAGCTCGGACTGTCGCATGACGATTTTATGGCCTTAGGGCGCATCAATCCGCATGACAAGTCGGAACCCTTCTGTATGACCGTCCTCGCTCTGAAGTCTTCATCCAAGGCGAACGGCGTTTCCGCTATCCATGGGACTGTGAGCCGTCTGATGTGGCATTCCCTATGGCCGCAGCGTCCCGAGTCAGAAGTTCCCATCGGCCACATTACCAACGGAGTTCATGTATTGTCGTGGCTAGCGCCAGCAATGTACCAGTTGTTTGAGACACGCCTTGGCCAGGACTGGCCCACGCGCATGGTGCACCCGGATATCTGGGAAAAAATAGGGGAGATTGATGACGGGGAAATGTGGGAAACACACCAGAGCCTGAAGATGCGCCTCATCCGCTTCGTTCGTCGACGCCTGCAGTCACAGGCCGAGCGTCTGGGTCATAGCGACACGCTAAAACAGATCGATCAGATTCTTGACCCAGATGTTCTGACGATCGGTTGCGCCCGGAGGTTTGCGACCTACAAGCGAGGAGATTTGATTCTATCCCAGGCAGAGCGTCTGGCCAAGCTGGTTGAAGACACCAAACGGCCTATCCCGATTATTTTTGCCGGCAAGGCCCACCCACGAGATGACGAGGGCAAGCGTGTACTACAGAGAATTGCCCAGTACAGCTATAGCCCGGCCAGCAGGAGAAGGGTCGTCTTTGTTGAAAACTATGATTACAACTTAGCACGGCACCTCGTCCAGGGGGTTGATGTGTGGCTAAACAATCCGCGGCGGCCATTAGAGGCATGCGGCACCAGCGGCCAGAAAGTGGTGCTAAACGGAGGACTAAACCTTTCTGTTCTTGATGGATGGTGGAATGAAGCATATGACGGCAGGAATGGTTTTGCCATCGGTTATGGCGGCATGCACAATGACCCGAATGTACAGTATCAGAGGGATGCAGACTATCTCTATGAAACATTAGAGAAAAAGGTTATTCCTCTCTATTACGAGAGGGACGTGAGCGGAATCCCCCATCTCTGGGTGCAGAGAATGAAGCATGCCATGAAAAGCCTCGGTTGGCGCTTTAGCGCAGATCGCATGGTCATAGACTATGCCCAACGGTTTTATCTGCCTGCGGCAAGCGCTGTCTCGACAATAGCAGGGTAGTATGATTGCACGACCCTCCTCAGTTGGCGACAAA
>PDVH01000267.1_pt1 | contig 13432 bp, 13 predicted proteins | sample 1369781 | NCBI WGS metagenome assembly PDVH01 (sample SAMN07795378, study PRJNA414565) | Alkali sediment metagenome, whole genome shotgun sequencing project. | isolation source: glacial lake sediment | place: Bosnia and Herzegovina: Donje Bare Lake | collected 2016-06
CTTTTAAGACTGCTTCACCCTCCCCACTCCCTTCTTCCCTCCCCTCTTCTCTACAGGTAACGGACACCCAGATAGTACCGATACCATCTTCACCTACGAAAACGCTGTCATCCTCTGAAAAAAACACCAAGGTGATCATGGCGGTGGTCGCAGTTCTTATGGTCATTGCCGGTGTGTACTTTATTATCTTACGGCAACCTTCAGGCACACAGAACGTTGGCTCCGGGATTTCTGCTTCCACCATTCAGACTCCGGTCTTGACAACTGCCGTCATTATAACAACGATTCCAACACCCACCACCGCCCCGACACCGCCACCTGATCCGTTTCCAAATGCCCTTACGATCAGAACATGGTTCAACTTCAGCAGCGGGAAGACTGCAAGTCAGGGAACTGTTTATAAAAAATGGATCAACGACACGTACCAATGGCACAACGACATGGATAACAAATGGTATACCCAAAAAGCTAAGGTAGGGAATAAGTTCCTCTTCGTCTTTGTATGTATTGTAGATCGCGGGGACACGCGAGTCTGGTACCCGAAGGCGAGTTCTATTGTTATCCATTTTGACAACCAGATCTATTCGGTTGACCAGTTACATTACATCCCAGATAAATCGGGAGGAAACCTGAAAGCGACAGCGATTGAGGTTGGGGAAGTTCAGTACTATCACAAGTTATTCGGCGCTGAATATACCGAAGACTACGGGCTGTCGCATGGCACAATGTCGGATTATGTGTATCCAGGTGAGAGCAATGCAATTGACGGGTACATCATCTTTGAAGTCCCTGCATCCCTGACTGCCGAGGAAACCTATGTCGAAATCTCCTTCAATGGTCAGGAGCGGGCGGTCTGGAAGCTTGCATAACACCCGATCACTTTTTTTAATAGTGAAAAAAGAGATGAATCAGGGATTTCGGATTTTTCTTAATGTGATATCGAGGACACCGCGGTGCAGACGGTAATGACTGTGGATAACGTCGACCGGGTGGTCCAGCATGATCGTGGTCTCGTAATTATCCACGCAAATCCGCACCGAATTCGACCGGATGTCGGCAAACGGTGCGTTCCGTGGATCTGGAGGCATCTTTGCAGTGATATAGATCATATCATCCGACTCGACCACTTCGTACGGGACCTCGTCATCATCGTCATTCTCCCCTATTCGGAACACTGCCGGCGGTTCATTTGAACCGCGGGTGATAATTGTGTAGCCGACGATACGTGCATGCTGGTGTTCGGGCATGTTCTGTATGATCTCCTCCACAATCCTTGAGATATTGGAGAAGATATCATCGTAGGGGTTGTTCGGGTTATTCTGCATGGACACCTCTGATACTATAGCGCCCTTTTTCCAGCCCGACAATCCCCCGCCGTTCGAGCCTCTTTAAGAGCGAGGCAAGTTCGTTGCCTTCACACCCGGTGACCCCCAAAAGCTCGTCAACGGTAAGACCATCATGCGAGAGCGCGATGATTACACTCAGCTCTCTCTCATTCCTGAATATATCCTTATGGTTGTGTGCAATATCGGTAAGCTTGGTCTCGATGTCATGGTTAACCTGCTCAAGATTATCGAGGAGCTGGTCATGCGAGCGCATCATGCGGGCGAGCATCTCAACGGAATTCTGCAACCGCTCGTTTCCTGTCTCTTCCTCCACCTGTGCTACAACGTCATGCACGAGCCGTTTAAGGCTTACGTCGATGGAAATATCGTTGGCAAGGTAGTAGTACTTGCGCCTGCGGTCATCGGTCTGACACGAAAGGATTGCCTCACGCTCCATCATCTGGAGGTGTTCAATTACTGCCTTAGGCGAAAGTGTGAGCGTTTCGGAGATCTCGGTAACAAAACAGGGTTTCTGCCGGAGGAGATCGATAATTCGCCGCCGGTTCCGGTTCCCGAGGATGTCAAGCAGCCGGGAAACCTCAACAGCGTCATCCATTGTCCTTACATTAGGTTAGTGTGAGGGTGTATTAAAAAATACTGTATATGATACTACTACGTTGAAGGGACTCACAAGTGAAAAAAGAGCACTATTGCATTTCTGGCTTAGAGAATACTGGGCACATGACATGAAACTGAATATGCCTTGAAATTATTTTATGAGAATACGGCTCCTTCTTTTGTGAGTAGTAAAAAAAGTCCCATGATTACCGTTGCAGCAACAGAGGTCAGGAGGATCGGCATATACCGGTTTTGTGCAAAAACAACTGTCACGGCCTGAAGAGCCAAACCTAAAAAAGTACCAGTGAATAATGTTACTCCCATGATTCTGGGATCGGTAATTATTTCGCGGACCCCTTCATGAGTCATAGATGTATTCCCTCGTATTATCTTCTCACTCAACGCACAACCTATTAATAATCTCCGTAGTGGATTCAAACCAGATTGAAGAGATTAAAATAAAAAATAATTTTATCATATCCTTCCGGTCAGATATTATATCCTCATAATCTCAAAAAATTCCTTTCTCACTCCTCCCTCCTCGCGATCTCCGAGCAATAATTTGAAATTATTTCTTTAGATGAGTAATAAACCGGTTATTAACTTCGTTCCAGTTCACGATACTCCAGAACGATTCGATAAACTTTGCCCGGTCATTCCTGTAATCAACATAATATGCATGCTCCCAGACATCGAGCACCATAAGGATTCGGAATCCGGGAATAACATTGATGTTGTGTTTCTCGATCTGCATAATGAGAGGTCGCTCAGTCTTCATGCAGAAGGTAAGTGCAGCCCACCCGGACCCTTCGACAGTTGAGGCTGCCTGTGTGAACTCCTTTTTGAACCGTTCAAATTTACCGAATTCAGTGTCGATTGCCTTTGCCAGCTCACCTTTTGGGATCCCACCGCCACCTTTACCGGCCGGGGCAAGGTTTTCCCAGAAGAGATTATGGAGCTTGTAGCCCCCGATGTGGAACGAGAACTCCTTCAACGTGGCTTTCATGTCAAGGTCTGCGTTGTCCTTGCGTGCCTTGTCCAGTTTTTCAATAATCGCGTTTGCACCGGTGACGTAAGCCTGGTGGTGTTTTGTGTGGTGCAGGGTCAGCTGCTGTTCGGAAATATACGGTACGAGCGCCGCATAGTCATACGGCAGTTTGGGTAACGAATAGAGTTTGCTTGGATCCATAGAGCCTTACCTCCACGTTTTTTTAATCCCTGTATTAGTCCACTCCTCCTATATGTTTCATTGCACTAATTCAGAAAAAAACTTCCATGGCTATAAAAAAAAATATCCGGAACTTACAGGTATGCTCAAAAAGTTGGAAAAAATCTGAACCTATTCTATTAATTACTCAAACACGCGGTAATTGGGAGCTTCGTCCGTGATCAGGATATTGTGCGGGTGGCTCTCGGTCATGCCGGCGTTCGTAATCCGCACAAACCGGGCCTTTTTATGCATCTCGGGAATCGTCCGCGAGCCTGTGTAGCCCATTGCGGATTTCAGACCGCCCACCAGCTGGTAGATAACCTCGCCGACATGCCCCACATAGGGAGTAACTCCCTCAACCCCTTCAGGCACGAATTTTGTGCTGCCAATACCCCTGTGCTGGAAGTACCGGTCGCTCGACTGCCCGCCGCTCATCACGCCCAGCGAGCCCATGCCGCGGTACTGTTTGTACCGCTTACCCTTGATTGTGATGACCTTGCCTGGAGCTTCGTCTGTTCCCGCAAACATGCTGCCCATCATCACGCTGTCTGCGCCTGCTGCAATTGCCTTGGCAACATCACCGGAAAAGCGAACACCGCCGTCAGCGATGATGGGAACGTTCGCACTTTGAGCAACATCCGCTACCTGTGATACCGCGGTGATCTGCGGGACACCGACACCTGCGACGATCCGTGTAGTGCAGATCGAGCCGGGCCCGATACCGACTTTGAGCCCGTCAACATTTGCGTTGAGCATTGCCTCCGCAGCAGCGACAGTCGCAATATTCCCTGCAATGACATCCGTCTTTGCGCTTGCCTTGATCTCATTGACTGCTTTCACGACATTCAGGTTGTGTCCGTGAGCGCAGTCGACGACGAGGGCGTCCGCGCCCTTCTCATCAAGGAGCATTGCACGGGAGAAATCGAACGGACCGACTGCAGCCGCCACCCGGAGATTGCCTTTCGCGTCACGGGTGGCGAGCGGGTACTGGCGTTTTTCAAGGATATCCTGCATTGTGATGATTCCGATGAGTTTTCCTTTCCCGTCCACGACGGGCAGGCGCTCGACTTTATTGGTGTACATGACCTCGAGCGCCTTATCTGCAGTGATATCCTCGGACGCCGTGATCGGCTTTTTCGTCATGATTGTGGTTATTCTTTCCTTGCCCCGCTGGGAGCTGATCGCCCGCACGTCCCGCCTGCTGACAATACCGATAATCTTTCCTTTGTCCACAACCGGGACGCCGCCGATGCTGTACTGGCTCATTAACTGCTCGGCATCGGCAACCGTCGCTGTCTCCTCCACAAAGAGAACCTCGCGCTCGATCAGCTCCTCAGCCTGCTTGACCGCATTTACTTCCTGCAGCTCGCGCTCGGGCATCATATTCCGGTGGATGACGCCGATCCCTCCCTCCCGTGCGAGAGCAATCGCCATCACTGCTTCGGTTACCGTATCCATTGCGGAACTTACGAGCGGAATGTTGAGTGCAATCCTTTTGGAGAACTTCGATCTGATATCAGCCTCCGCAGGTTCAAGTTCCGATGCAGCCGGTTCCAGTAGCACGTCATCGAACGTGAGCGAGAGGGGCACGTCCAGTTTTTCAGTATACACAAGTATCACCTGATCATGGCGAGGGCGGTTGTGATCAAATCTTTCTGGATTGTGGCGTTTCGGTTCCCGCCGCAGACCATCCCCCGCACCCCGATAATATCCGGATTGATCCTTTTTATCCGTCCGATATCCTCAAACCTGAGCGATCCCGCGAGCGCGGTTTTTAAGCCCAGGTCCGCGTTCTTTGCAGTAAATGTTGCAAGGTCAGCCTCATCCATAAATTCAAACGTACTTTTACTGTCTTTGATCCCGGTATCGACCATTGCAACGTCTGCCCCCAGTTCAGCAGCGATTGGCGCCATCTCATAGGGTGAGATTGTACCCATCCGTTTGTAGTCAGAGTAGGCGGCTATTACGACACCCTTTTTTGGAAATTCATCCTTGACCGCCTTTACAACCACCGCGATAATCTCCCGTGCCCTTGTTGTACCATCGAATGCAAGCCCGATCTTGATATAGTCTGCCCCTGCGCAGGCAGCGCCGTATGCAGCGAGCGAAGCTCCCCCCGGCTTGTATGTAAAGTCACCAATTGCTGCACTCACCGGTTTTTGTGCAAATGACTTGATCTCTTTAATAACCCAGGGAAAATTGGCGCCAAGTGACCCCTCGGATGGCCTCTTGACATCGATGATATCAGCGGCTACAGAATGTCTCGCCTCCTCGATGCTGCTGGGGCTGACCAACAATTGCATAAACTTTAATGATCGTTTTGGCTAATAGTGATTGCGTTAGGAATGGATCTGGTTCTCGCTATGGATTTGCGGCACGGTTCGGTCGTGCACGGAAAACAGGGAAACCGCGAGGGTTACCGGCTGCTTGACTGGGGGCAGTCACAGTCAGCAGAACCAATACGGTTCGTGACAGAACTGCGACCCAAATATCTGTACATTGCCGATCTCGACCGGATCGAGGGTACGGGATCTCATGATGATATGATCAGGGCATGCGCCAGACTCGTGACATGCTGTTACGTCGATCGGGGCACCCGGATACCCAAAGACCATTTGAAGGGCGACCATATCGTGAATGTGGTAGGAACCGAGACATGCGGTGATGATCTGTCACGGTACCATGGCGGGTTTTTAAGTATGGATATCAAGCACGGGAAAGTGATCCCGCACGGTCGTATGCCGGTTGATGTGCTGGTCGAAGCGGATCGTCTTGGATTTGAGGGGTGCATCATCTTAAACCTTGGCGCTGTCGGAACCCAGAACGGGATCGATACCGCCATACTCCGCCCGATGCGATCAGCGTTTTCGGGAAAGCTCCTGTATGGTGGGGGTGTCGCGACCATTGATGACCTGCACCGGCTCGCAGATGAGGGATTTGATGGTGCAATCATTGCCACTGCTGTCCATTACGGGCGCATCCCGCTTGCATGGGTACAGGAGGGTTGCCTGTGCTGATTACACTCGAGGGCATCGATGGTACCGGAAAAAGTACGCTTCATGCGGCGCTCTCAGAACCTTTAGCGGACCTCCAGCCTGTCTTCACCCGTGAGCCCGGTTCGACGTGGGTGGGGGATGCTGTAAGGCGGGCGATTGCCGAACAGACCGATACGGTGACCGAGGCGCTCCTTTTTGTCGCTGACCACGCGGAGCACCTTGCCACAATTGTCCGTCCTGCGCTTGTGCAGGAAAAACTGGTCATCTCAGATCGTTTTACCGACAGCAGGTACGCGTACCAGTCTGTTACCCTTGAAGGAGCCGTACCTGAACCGCTTGCGTGGCTCCAGTCACTGCACAATGGCTGGACAATCGTGCCCGATCTCACGTTTCTTCTTGTTATTCCGGTTGAGATGGCGCTTGAACGCCTTGCAGAAAAGAACGGGCGCGAGCACTTTGAACGGAGAGAGATCCTTGAAAAAGTGCAGAAAAACTACCTTGAGATTGCCCGCAGGGATCCGTCCCGGTTCGTCATTATCGACGCATCAATGGAAAAAGAAGAGGTTGTCCGGTTTGTTGCCGGGGAAATCAGGCAGTTTTCTGGATTGTCACGATCACGCCGCCGACAGTGATTACATCCACCTGTGTCCCTTCCTCCATATAAGAAAATTTTGGGATGAAAGCATTTGATGGAATTACAATCTTGGTACCTTCAATTTCTATGGTTTTTGGTGGGTGCTCGAGTTGTTCAGATGGAAGCGCTCGCATTGCATCCATAAACGCCTGCGCCTGTTTACGGAATGTTTTACCGACAACCGAACGGTTGAATTCAATGTCAGTGACCACCCGGTCGAGTTTTGCGGTGTCGGTTCGCCAGATAACAACTGCGTTCAAGGTGCGGGGTGTATCCCCCTCATCCTTGATTGTCTGCGGGGCATATATGGTCACCCTGCCGAGCGGTGCATTGAGGGCTAGTCCAGTTTCGTGCTTATACTTCCGAACCGCGGCAACGATCTTTACAAGTATATCTCCTTCAGCGCGAGCCTCCGGGTCATCATATGTGAACGCGACCCACGGCTGGTTGTGGACACTTCCATGGTGAAGGTACGTGTAGCACTCTTCGGCGAAATAAGGGGTGAACGGGGCAAGCATGCGACAGAGAGCGTCATAGGCAGGCTGTGTGCAGTGCGAGGCAGGCACTCTTCCGCGATTCATCCTTGGCATACAGGCGCCCTTTGACAAGTTCGATGTAGTTGTCAGCGAGCACGTCCCATGCAAACTCCCGGATCGCTTTGAGGGCTGTATCGAACTGGTACTGTTCCATCGCCTCCGTCACTTTTCCGACTGTATCGGAAAGCCTGACAAGCAGCCAGCGGTCGGTGAGTGCGGTAACCGTAGTGTCTGTGTCAACCCCGTCCTTTTCCAGCTGGAGGATCACGAACCGTGCGATATTCCACATTTTGGTCTGGAAGCGTGACGCCGCGATGACGTCGTTCCAGTTGAACATGATATCCGATCCTGTAGCAGCACCGGTCGCCGCCCACTGCCGCAGAGCGTCAGCACCGTATTTGGACAGGATCTCCTCGGGCACGATGATGTTGCCCCGGCTCTTGCTCATCTTAAAACCGTCTTCACCGAGCACCATTCCATTGATCAGGATCTGGTCCCATGGGCGCTTGCCGGTAAGTGACACCGACCGGAGGATTGTATAGAATGCCCATGTCCTGATGATATCGTGCCCCTGCGGGCGGATCTGGGCTGGGAAGATTGCGGGGTTACCGGTACCGTCCCACCCGGTGACATTAAGCACCGATATTGAGGAGTCCATCCATGTGTCAAGCACGTCCTCTTCGGGTATATACTCAGAGGAACCACAGTTCCGGCACGGGTGTTTGGGTTTTGTGAGGGTGGGGTCTAGAGGAAGGTCCTGTTCCTCAGCCACGGTCATCTCACCGCACTGTTTGCAGAACCAGACCGGGATCGGAGTCGCGAAGATCCGCTGGCGCGAAATGCACCAGTCCCATTCCATCTGTTCGACCCAGTTCTCCATTCTGAGTAGCATATGCTGGGGATACCAGGCTATCTGGTGCGCTGCCTCAAGAATCTCAGCAGGCTTGATCTTAACAAACCACTGGCGCTCGGAAAGGATTTCAATTGGGGTCTTGCAGCGCCAGCATGCCCCGACCCGCTGGCTGAGTTCTTCCTGCCGGCGAAGGATCTTCTGATCCTTCATATCTGATAGGATTGCACTGCGGCAGTCAGCAGCGGTCATGCCTTCATACTTGTGGGCGAGCGCGGTCATCCTGCCCTTGCGATCGATTGCCTTCCGAAGCGCGAGATTGTGCTGTTTCCACCAGTGGACATCCTGCTTGTCACCGAACGTGCAGATCATCACGGCACCGGAACCGAATGCCGGATCAACTGCCTCGTCCTGCACGACCGGGACTACATGATTGAAGATCGGGACGTTTAACGTCCTGCCTTTGAGCGTTTGATACTTCTCATCGGCAGGATGTACTGCAACGGCGACACAGGCAGCGAGAAGCTCGGGGCGCGTCGTCGCGATCTCGATGCCATCAAAATCAAAATAGTTGAGCTGCGTTTTCCGCTCATCATATGCCACCTCTGCAAATGCGATTGCAGTCTCACAACGGGTGCAGAAATTTACAGGATGCTCGCTCTGGTATATATAGCCGGATGCAAGCATCCGTAAGAACGAAAGCTGCGTCTTCCTGAAGTATTCCGGGTGCATCGTGATGTATTCGTTGCTCCAGTCAACCGAGAACGCCATCCGGCGCAGTGTCTGGCGCATCTGTTCGATGTTTTTTATCGTAAGATCGCGGCACATGACTCTGAACTCTTCCCGTGAGACATCGTTTTTGGTGATCTTATGAATTTCCTCAACTTTTACTTCAGTTGGGAGTCCGTGGCAGTCCCAGCCTTGCGGGAACATAACGTTGAACCCCTGCATCCGTTTGTATCTGGCGAAAAAGTCAATATAGCACCAGTTCAGCGCGTTGCCGATGTGGAAGTTGCCCGTAGGGTATGGTGGAGGAGTATCGATGACGAACTGAGGCTTTTTTGAGTTATGGTCAAAATAAAAATCCTCATCACGCCATCGGCTCCGCCACCGCTCCTCCACGTCAGCAAAGTCATATGTTTTCGGCAAGTGATGGGGTGGTATCATTCCGCAGGTGATTGGTTGTGAAATCACATATAGTGATCGAAAAACAGCGTCATAATCCCCAAAGCGGAAGGTTGTATCAAGAGACGTGTGCGCACCTGTATGAACAAATTCTTTTCATCTGAGCGCTCATAGTACGGCAATGGAACGACGCCATGGGTTATTGCTTGCAGCGGTGCTTTCGTTTTTCACCATCATCGTCGCCCCGTTCCTGCAACCTGCATGGCTGATGGGACTTATCGTCATCTTCTATTCTCTGGTCCTCTTCCGGTTTTTTGATACAAAATACCTCACATATGCGTTTGTTGTCCTTGCCGCACTCTATTGTATCGGGCTCCTTCCGCTCTTTTACTTTTCCTGCACCTTAGCGATCCTGGTCGTGGGCGAGATTGTCTTTGGCACAGGTGCAGATGACCTTAATACCTACCTGTACTACATCATTGCAACGGCATGGGCGGCAATGCTTGTCATGGTTTATCTCAACCGTATGGTGCCGCTCACCATCATTTTTGGGCTTATTGCAGCAGTGCTTCTCAAGGTAATCCTTCTCAAATATGAGGACTCCCTCGTCATTGAAGGGCTGGGGATTGCAATGACCATGTACCTGATCGACGAGTTGAACTACCAGGCTGACCTGCAGATGGTGGTCATCGCAGTAATCGTCGCCTTTACATTTGGTTATTTTGCGTTCCGGTTCAAGACAGCCGACCTATCCGGTCTTTTTTCCGCCGCTCTCATCGGTATCATCCTGATCGTCTTTGCGTATACCAGCTGGTTTTTGATCATGCTTTCGTTTTTTATTCTCGGGTCTATTTCAACACGGTACAAATATGAGTACAAGAAGAAGATCGGTGTCGAGCAGGGACAGAGTGGGGCGCGAGGATACCGGAACGTCTTTGCTAATGGGATCGTCGCAGCCGCAGCGGCAGTGCTGTATGGGGTCTTTGTTCGACCGGAGTTCATTGTGCTTTATATTGGTTGCGTGGCAACAGCGGCTGCTGATACGATGGCAAGTGAGATTGGTGTCACCGGTGGAACACCGTACATGATTACGACGCTTGAAAAGGTGCCAATCGGGACAAATGGCGGCGTGACCGTGCTTGGTGAAATTGTTGCCCTCTTCGGTGGATTTTTAGTGTGCCTTGTCGCTGTGCTGCTCAATGTCATCACACCGGGAATGCTTGTAGCCTGTACACTTGCCGCATTTATTGGGACAAACATTGACAGTCTTGTCGGGGCGACGCTGGAGAACCGTGGGTTTCTTGGAAATGCAGGGACGAACCTCCTTGCTACGATTGGCGGCGGGGTATGTGCTGTTCTCCTGTTTTTCCTGTTGAAACTGTAAAAAAAGTTATTCTGTGCTATTTTTAATATTTGTACCAGCGCCCCTTGTTGTCATATTCCCCAATCTGCTGCTGCACAGGAGCGGTTCCATCTGCGATGATGCGATAGAAACATGCTTTATAGGTATACAGTATGGGAATAAGGATGGTCATCCAGCAAAAGATGACAAAAGCAGTGATCAAGACCCCATCAGAACCTATCATGACGACGATTTGATCGGCTGAAAATGATTGGATCTGTGTCTGATTGAAGGTGGAGATTGGTTCAAGCCGTTCAGAAAGGAATGCAGTCCAAATGACCATAAACGCGAAGCTGATAGAAAAAAGGATTAACAGGCAACCGGCGAAAAAGAGGAGTACCTCACCAAGGTGCCTGGTTACCATATCGATACTGCGCTCGAGGGATTCGAACACCTTCTTCTCATCGAACACGACTGCTGTGTCATAGAAGAAGGTAAGGACAACAGTTGGAAGAACCACTCCAAATGACAAGAAGGTAAAGAGCCCTGCCCCTTCCTCCAGGTTCATGCCGACAAGACCGAGAGTGAGCAACACGAGAATAAAGGTGATAAGAACACTGAATACAATAACCAGGGTGGGGACGAGAACCCGGAAATAATATAATGCCCCGTCAGCGAGCATTCCCCTGAGTGAAGTTGCGTTCTTTTTTATTACGGCAAGCATACCTGTGATGAAGAGCAGTTCAATGAGAGAAAAGATTACCAAGAGCCGGCTCGCAAAGAACGTGCCGGACTGAATCAGCACCAGCCACAGAACTGCGGTGAGGAGACCGCAGACAAGGCCCGGCACCCAGAGGACGGGGGACCCGGTAAGAACGTCGATTGTGTCCCTGAATGCGGCAAGTGACATGATCAGCGCACCCTCGGCATAGCAACGATCTCGCGCACCTGAAGGTCAAAGAAGTTTGCTGTATGTGCAGGCCGGATGACACAGACGGTATCGGCGCCGCTCATTGTGCCGCCTAATGCTATGATCTCCTCGTCGATACGTACGGCGCCCTGATCTGCAGCGATCAGCGTACACTCCACCCCCACCTTGAGGCCTACGGCAACCACGCGACGCAGCGCTTCTGAAATCGCTTCACTGCGCGAGCCCCCGCTGACTTTCGGTGAACGGGAGAGTGCCCGTTCAAGCCCTGACAGCACATGGGTGCCGGTGACGATTGTTACCCCGTTCTTTTTCAAAAAATCCGCAGTCTCCCTTAAAAACTCCCAGGTACCAGCCTCGGAAAATCCTACAACATGCGTCACAACAATGAGTGAAATTTCTGTTTCTTTCACCGCTTCAAAACAAGTTTTTGCGGTCTCTCCGGATGTACTTGCAATAACAATCTTTTTAATACCCAGTTCCTTTGCCCGTTCGATCGCGAACCGGATTGCATCCTTGGTGTTCGCCTCTCCGGGCGAATCAAAATAATAGATATTTTTCCGAACAAACGCCATACTTACATTTTAATAAACAGGCAAGAAAAGCTTTGTCAGATTCCGTTACGTTCATTTATGATGCTTTATGCACATGAATGGAGGGAGATATAATGATCACACTTGCGCTTGCAGGAAAACCCAACTGCGGGAAATCGACTTTTTTTAAGGCAGCAACGATGGCGAATGCAGAGATCGCCAATTACCCGTTTACGACCATCAACCCGAACTTCGGGGTGGCATATGTACGTACGAAATGCCCGTGCAGGGAACTTAACCTGACATGTGGACAGTGCGTGGACGGGAACCGGTTCGTGCCGGTAAACCTGATCGATGTGGCGGGGCTCGTCCCCGATGCGCACAAGGGCAAAGGGCTGGGTAACCAGTTCCTTGACCATCTCCGGCAGGCGGATGCGATCCTCCACATTGTTGATGCGAGCGGCAGCACGGACAGCGAAGGCAACCCGGTCGGCGCAGGGAGTCACGATCCAACTGCAGACATCAAATTCCTCGGCTTTGAGATGACAATGTGGGTGTATGGTATCCTTGAAAAGCATTGGGCGAAGCTGTTCAGGCAGGCGCAGGTAAAAGGTTTTTCCATTCAGCAGGGAGTCGCCGATATTTATACCGGGTTTGGCATAAACCCCGAAGATGTGCGAGATGTGGAACTTGCACTCAAGATCGAACTGGTACATGCAAAGATGGAGGATCTTATCCCGTTCTGTGCCGAGATTGTCAAGATCTCAAAACCTATGCTTGTCGTAGGGAACAAGGTTGATGAGGCACCCGATGCACTGCGTACATTGCTTGCCAAGCTGCATGTATCGTTTGCGAGCGCCGCATCTGAACTCGCGCTCCGCAATGCTGTAGCGGCCCACGTTATCAAATACCTGCCCGGTGATTTGCAGTTTGTGGTAAAGAACGAAGCAGCGCTTTCAGCCGCACAGAAAGCGGGGCTTGCAAAGATTGCCGGGGTGATGAAACAGTGCAATGGCACTGGAGTCCAGCAGGCAATCAACCGTGCGGTTTTTGAGCTGCTGGACAGAATCGTGGTGTATCCCGTCGAGGACGAAAACCATTATTGTGATAAAAAAGGGCAGGTGCTCCCTGATGCATTCCTGATGAAAAAAGGATCGACACCGCATGACCTTGCGTTTCAGGTGCATACTGATATCGGTAAGGGATTCCTGTACGCCATTGATGCCCGCTCGAAGATGCGTATCAAGGAGAGTCATGCCTTGAACGACGGGGACATCATCCGCATTGTGAGCACGGCAAAATAACCAGGTATTGTGACGCAGTAAGACGCCCGGC
>PDVH01000268.1_pt1 | contig 13420 bp, 13 predicted proteins | sample 1369781 | NCBI WGS metagenome assembly PDVH01 (sample SAMN07795378, study PRJNA414565) | Alkali sediment metagenome, whole genome shotgun sequencing project. | isolation source: glacial lake sediment | place: Bosnia and Herzegovina: Donje Bare Lake | collected 2016-06
TCTTCATAAAGTGCGCAACGGCGATATTGCTTCTCGCCATGCCTTCTATGGTAATTTCTGAACCTCTCTCTGAGATTTTATCTAGCCAGACATCCTTTACAGGAACCAGTAGTGAAAGTTCGTCAAGCATCTTAACAGGTGCCAGACGGTTTTCTTCGAGGTTGTTGATTATGGCGAGTTTTCTCTCCAAAATAGCCTTGGTCGACTTATGCTGTTCTATGTCGCCTATAATCTTTTTTAGACGAGCGAGCTCATCCTCCTGAATCTTTATGTCATTCTCAAGGTTACTTATGCTTATACTGAGATAAAGTTGGAAGGAACCAATGACGAGGAGAAAGACGACGAAGGTACTGACAATGACAACAATCTGTCGAGTCAGACCTTCCTTCTTTTCCCTTTCCCGGTAGGGGAGGAGATTAATCCTTATCATTTGTCACCAACTTTTCTCAGCGCCAGTCCGACTCCGACAGCAGCGATGGGCGCAATCTCTTCAATAGTAGCCTCACCCAGGGCCTTTTTATCGTAGCCTATTTTTTTAAAGGGATTGGCGATTTCCGCTTCCACGCCGAGCCTGTGTGTCAGGTCACTCGCTATGCCCGGAATTCTTGCACTTCCACCGGAGAGGAGAATACGTTTCAAATATTCCCCCCCATAGGTTGACCTGAAATAATCGACGGACCTCTCAATTTCCGAACAGATCGGGTCGGCATAATAAAGGAGACTTTCCCGGAATTCCTTTTCTGCAGATTCGTTACCGTCGGGACCTTCGATCTTGATTCTCTCGGCCTCTTCGAAGGTGATCCCCTTCTTCTGCCTGAGGGCTTCAGTTATAGAATTTCCTGCCAGCATAAAATCTCTGGTAAAGACCGAAGTACCGCCCCTTAGTACATTTATATTCGTGATACTTGCTCCGATATTAACAAGGATGACCATTTCATTGTCTTCAAAATCGTAATTCTCTTCATACATGGTCTCCAGTGCGAAGGAATCTACGTCCATGATAACCGGCAAATATCCTGCCTGCTGAATGGCATTGGCATAGGAGTTTACGATTTCATTCTTCGCTGCAACAATAATAACATCGATCTGATTAGGAGTGAATTCATTTTCACCGAGGACCTGAAAATCGTAGCTCACCTCCTCCATGCTATCAAAGGGCAAATATTTGCCTGCTTCATCTTTTATCAGATCGCGCAATTCTGCTTCATCCATCGTGGGAAAGTTTACTTTTTTAATGATAACGGAGTGTCCTGAAAGAGAGGTAACTATGGACTTCCTTTTGCAACCGGACTGTTTAAATAGTTGCTTTATTTTTTGGGCCAGTTCTTGATGTTCAACAGGCACACCATCCACTATTACACCCATTTGCAGAGGTATCTTGGAAAACCGAGAAAGGATGAAACCCTTTGGTGTTTCGACCATTTCAGCAAGCTTTATGGCACTTGATCCTATGTCAAGCCCGACCAGGCTTTTGCTGGCTGGAAACAGGTTCTTAATGGCATTAAGGCTGAATATCTCTTTGCCGCCTGCTAACAAATTTTTAACGTCAAACATAGGATCACCGTGCCTGGTTCTTTTCTCTCATATAGTTTCATTTCATATATCGATAGATGAGGTCTCCCTTTCTGACCATGCCAAGTTCATTTCGCGCTAACATCTCTATATATTGAAGGTCACCCCTGAGTAACATCACTTTTCTACTCAATTCCCTGTTTTCAAGGGAAATGTCCTGATTCGATTTCTTGAGAGCCATTAATCGTTCTTTCATGGCGTAGTTATCGATGAGCCCCCGCTTGCCAAAGGTGATGAGCATACTCATCACAAAAATAAATACAACAAGATACCTTCCGACTTTCATTTAACATTATTGACGATAACTGTTCTGTGATGGTCATCACCGGAGATGCCAACGAGCCTGAAATTATCAATCCCTTCTCTTCTAAGTGCTCGTATCCGGCAAGCCACCAAGATATTACGCAAAAAATATACTAAGTATCCTTATCCTACAAAAAAACTTCTTCGTACTTTTTCTGTAATGCTTTTGCAACCTTCAGTTCGGAGTACTTTCTTGTTGGCAATCCTTTTTCCATCTTTGTTACGGTCTGAGGAGCTAAGTCCGCCTTTCTTGCGAGCTCGGCAATGCTTAAAGGGATCGCTTCTCGGAACTGTTTAACTCTATTTTTTTTCATACCTATTCTCATGCATGAAATGCAAGCTTGATAGGATTTTATGATACTAAAATAAATTATGTCAAGCAAATAATATCATTTATGTGCAATATTTTTTAATATTAATGCACATTAACTAAGAATGGCGGCACTGCAAGATGTGCCGCCATTTCTTTCAGGAACGCAGTTTTTAATAGAACAATTAACGATATTAGAGACTTAAGAGTCGTCAGGACGGGGTCTCATATGCCCTTTTTGCTTCTTGCAAGGCCAGTCATTAGAATATGACAGACGGCAGGTGCTGCTGAGGTTCCCCGAGGAGGAAATCCCCGCGTTCAATCCACTCTTTAAGGATATTTGCGATTTCCCTCGCCTTGTAATAACTTGATAAGGAAGCAGTAACAACCTTTCTACCATTTATAACAATCTCGCCGGAACGAAGTTCCTTATAGCTTACCTCACCTATGCTCTTGAGAGAACCACCCTTCGGATAATCCATGCTGTAGTCATAGATCTGCGTATATATATTCTCATCTTTAACCGCCGCGTACCGTGCCATGTCTTCATTCAACACAGGTATGGGAATGCCTATGCCAACATACAGGGAAACGCCATATCCCAACATGCTGGCGCCTACAAGCCAGCGGGAGGTCATTTCTTTAAGATTTCCTATTGCTGAAATCGTTCCGGCGCCTTCTTTAGGGACGCCGTGTTTGCCTCTCTTGACGTTTGGGTTATGCTGGGTCCCCTGCCAGGCCACATAACCCTGGGCTCCTCCTAAAAAGATTCTTGTCCCGATGCCGATAGTCATGTAATGCGGATCGTTAAAAAGAGGACTTAATTGTCCCGCAGTAGAGTAATTGGCATTGGCCATGCGGGGCCTCAACACGCCCATGTAAGTATAAATTGTTCTGTCAGACATGTTAACGGCGCAATTATAATTTTGATAAGCGTTCCGCGGATTGAATAGGATTGCATCCCGCAGATCGTTAATCGTGATATTTTTTTCATATTTCCGCGCGGGATAGCAGTCTGTCCCATACCCTTCGGCACGCAATCTGATTACATTGCCTGCCACCAGGTCTTCAATCACGTGCCCTCCTCCATACTTAAATTCCCCCGGATAGACGCTATTCAAGGGATCCCCTTCAGCCACCTCAGTTGCTCCTATATAGCAATCCACAGCCGCGATGCCACCGTATGCGAACACGTCATTCAGCCATACTTTCGAGGTTTTTATCCTTGGAGCCGTATGGCCGAAGTTCAGAAAAGCTCCAGATGAGCACATGGGAGCGAATGTACCCGTCGTGACAACGTCTATTCTCCGGGCCCCTTCAACATGACCATGCCTCTCAACAATATCGATCATCTCTTCAGCTGTTACAACAACAGCCTTTCCCTTCTTGATCTTCTCGTTGATCTCTTTGTATGTCTTATTTACTCTGAATTTCTTCATGACGCGCTCACCCTTATTTACTTAGTATGACCGAAGCCCCCGTCCCCTCTGGTTGTTGCATCGAGCTTTCCACACTCTATCCATGAAACTTTACATACCCTGTGAACTATCATCTGCGCAATGCGATCACCCCGCCTGATGACAAAGGGCTCTTCCCCGTGGTTAATCAGTATGATGCCAATCTCGCCGCGGTAATCCGCGTCTATGGTTCCCGGAGAATTGACCAGCGTCACACCATTTCTTGCGGCAAGGCCGCTTCGAGGCCTTATTTCTGCTTCATAACCTTCCGGCAGTGCAATCGCTATACCTGTAGGAATCATCTTCCTTTGCCCCGGATATATGGTCTCGTCTGTCTTGACAGCTGCGTAGATGTCCATGCCTGCTGAATGTTTCGTCATGTATTGAGGAAACGATATGTCCAAATAACCAGGCAGCTTCTGAATATGCACTCCAATCTCTTCTATCATTGCAACTTAAGATTTCATCCTTGCGTTAATTATAAAGCTTCTATCCTTCATACGAATCAAGAGAGATGTCCTTTTCCGAAATCCTCCCCATAACAGCTAGGGATATGGCGCCTGCCTTGAACATTTCAAAGGCAAGATTCCTGACGTCCTCTGCTGCAACAGCGTCTATATAGGCAATAAGATCGTCCTGCGGGATATGCCGTCCGAAAGAAATCTCATTTTTTGCCAATCTTATCATACGGCTGTCCGTGCTTTCCATAGATAGGAGGAAATTTCCTTTGATCAACTCCTTGACCTGCGCCATCTCCTTGTCCGTTAAGAGCTCATGGCGCAACCGTTTTAGTTCTTCAAGAATGAGATTGATGACAAGCGGAACTCTTTCCTCACTGGTTCCTGCATATATGCCCAAGATGCCCGCATCCATATATGGTGAGACAAAGGAATGGATTGCATAAGCGAGCCCCCTTTTTTCCCTGATTTCCTGAAATAGCCTCGAACTCATGCTTCCCCCCAAAATGGCGTTCAATAGAAAGCCGGAATATCTTTCAGGGCTAATAGCCGAAGGGGCGAGGGCGCCCATGATCATATGCGCCTGTTCCAGATCTTTCTTTAGGACGGCAACTCTTGATGATACTGCTGGTTTGCTTGTCTGATGTTTGATTGTTTTTGCTGGTATGGATCCGAATGTCTTATTTACGAGATTAACGAATTCATCATGTTTCAGATTACCCGCAGCAGCGAGCACCAGATTATCACCTCCATAGCGTGCGTCAAAAAAAGACAGAAGGATCTTCCTATTTAAGGAGGCCACCAGGCTCCTGGTCCCCAGGATAGGAAAAGCTAAGGGGTGGCCATTCCAGAATACGCCCTCAAAGTAATCATGAATATAATCATCTGGTGAATCCTCAGTCATATTGATCTCCTGAAGGACTACAGATTGTTCTTTCATGATTTCTTTTTCATCAAAGCACGAGTTTGTAAAAATATCGGCAAGGAGGTCTACCGCCATAGGGAGGTGGTAGTCTGGTATTTTTATGTAAAACGAGGTCAGCTCCTTGCCGGTGAAGGCATTCATCATACCGCCGACGGAATCAATAGCCGAGGCAATTTCAAAAGCGGACCTGTTTGTGGTCCCCTTGAAAAGCATATGCTCGATAAAATGTGCAGACCCATTTGTGGTTTGGTCTTCATAGCGTGAACCACACTTGACCCAGATCCCTATGGATATTGACCTGACATGATCTATGTATTCTGAAATAACCCTAATACCGTTAGAAAGGACAGTCTTATTGTGCATTGGCACCTAGTGCATCTTTCCTGCTTAGGCGGATCTTTCCCTGTTTGTCAATCTCAAGAACCTTTACCATCACTTCCTCCCCTTCATGAAGGACATCGGTAACACTCTTTACCCGTTCCTTTGATAGCTGCGATATATGCACCAACCCTTCCGTGCCCGGCAATATCTCGACAAAGGCACCAAAATCAACGATCTTCTTGACGATGCCGCGATAGATCTTTCCCACCTCCGCGTCTTCTGTTAACCACTTGACCATAGCGACAGCCCTTGACGCGGCTTCTGAATCATTCGATGCAATAGTAACTGTGCCATCATCTTCCACATCGATGGTAACACCCGTTTCATTGATGATCTGCCTGATATTTTTTCCGCCGCTGCCGATCACATCTCTTACCTTCTCGGGTCTGACCTTGAGCGTTGTAATCCGTGGGGCATATTTGGAGATATCATTCCTCGGTTCTGCAATTGTTTCCCTGAGCTTCTCAATGATAAAGAGCCGTCCCTCTTTCGCCTGATGCAAGGCCATTCTCAAGATGTCCTCGTTGAGGCCGCCTATCTTGATGTCCATCTGCAGGGCGGTGATACCCTTCTTTGTTCCGCACACCTTGAGGTCCATGTCACCGGCATGGTCTTCATCTCCGATAATGTCAGAAAGAACAACTACATTGTTGTCATCCTTTAACAACCCCATGGCAATACCGAGACTGCCGCACACGGTTGCCATTGACGATGAACCATTGGAAGACAGTATCTCAGATACAATCCTTATCGTATAGGGAAACGTCTCCTCGGAGGGCAGAACAGGGAGCAGGGCTTTTCTGGCCAGGGCGCCGTGTCCGATCTCTCTTCTTCCCGGACTCCTTAAAGGCCGTGCCTCTCCCACGCAATAAGGCGGGAAATTATAGTGCAAGATAAAGGTTCTCATTTCTTCCCCGCCTATATAGTCCAGCCGCTGTTCGTCCGAAGATGTACCAAGTGTGAGGGCCGCAAGAGCCTGGGTTTCACCCCTGGTAAAAAGGGCCGACCCGTGAGCCCTGGGGAGAATCCCGACCTCGGCGCTGATCGGCCTGATCTCGGCAGATGTTCTGCCGTCGGATCGCTTCCTGTCATGGAGTATCATGTTCCTGACGACTTGCCTCTCCAGGTCCTCAAGGATGTTACCGACTTGGCGACCAAGACTGTCGTCCCCGGCGCAAATTTCTTTGACGACCTTTTCCCGAATCGAGTCAAGCTGATTGTGCCTGTCTTGTTTTCCCGGTATGGTGTAGGCTTGCTTCATGCCGTCTCTGGCTTTCTCGGTTACCTTTGCCAGAAGGAGTTCATCAACAACGATCGCCTCCACAACCCGTTTCTCTTTTCCTATGGTTTGGCGAATATGATCCTGAAATTCAATTACCGGCCGCAGTGACTCAAGGCCGAAATTGATGGCATCAACAATTACATCCTCCTCAACTTCAAGCGCCTCACCCTCAAGCATAACCAGATTTGTGTCAAATTCTTTGCTTCCCGCCCCGGGTGAGATTTTTCTTCCCACTATGAAGAGATTGAAATCGCTTTTCTCCAGTAATTCCGCTGATGGGTTCACTACAAATTTGCCGTCAACCCTGCCGACGCGGACACTGGCAATTGGCCCGTTGAAGGGAATATCCGAAATCGCCAGTGCGGCAGAGGCGCCGAGCAAAGCTGCCACAACAGAATCATTTTCATTGTCCACGGAGAGGACTGTTGCCACGATTTGAGTTTCGAAAAAGTAATCTTTTGGAAAAAGAGGTCTAATGGATCTGTCAATAATCCTCGACGTCAGTATCTCTCTTTCATTGGGGCGACCTTCACGTTTAAAGAACCCCCCGGGAATCTTTCCCGCTGCAAAAGTCATTTCTTGATAATCGACTGTAAGAGGAAGAAAGTCTACGCCTTCCCTCTTTTTCTTATTCGATACAGCGGTCACAATGACTACAGTGTCACCGTAGGTTACGAGGACCGATCCATCGGCCTGACCTGCCATGTAGTTTGCTTTAATGGAAACGCTTCTTCCCGCAAAATCTTTACTAAATATATTGTTCATGTAATTATTTCCTCATCATGAAAGTTTCTTGCTACATATGTGTTCTTCAAATAGGACCAAGGTATAAAAGTCCGAACGGCTCCGCCATGGATGTTAAAGGCACATAAGATTCTGTTCAGTTTCCAGAATTTGATACGGGATTATTTTCTTAGTCCCAAACGCTGAATAACGCTCCTGTACCTTTCCACATCCTTTTTTCTGAGATAATCCAGAAGGCGCCTTCTTTTGCCTACAAGTTTCAAAAGACCTCTGCGCGAATGATGGTCCTTTTTGTGTGCTTTAAAATGTTCCGTCAAGTATTCTATTCTGGCGCTGAGAAGAGCAATCTGAACTTCAGGAGAACCTGTGTCTACCTCATGTAACCGGAAATTGTTAATGACGTCCTTTCTTTTTTCAGAATCTAACACCGCTTCATATCCTCCCTAAAATTAGTCGTAGCCAATAATTTATCAATGCCAATTCTCACGGCAGCAGAAAATCCCCCTGGTCTTTCTGAGGGCTTACTTCTGTTTATGTGTGCTTCATCTTTCCTCTATTTTTTACTTTTTCGAGGTCATCAATTCTTAATATAAGCTCAAATAGATTCAATGCCTGCCATAAGTTTGTTTGTCAGTATTAAAAATTCTTACGATTTTTGCCACCTGCCTCTTTCCATCTGTCAAACCAATCGCGTCAGATGTACAGAGCATTTTCGCTATGGAAACGAGGTTACCATCTTCACCAATAAATTTTACCATATCTCCAGCTGCAAGGGAAGGAATATGATAGATTCTCAACATTTCTGCAACTGGCTGATAACCTTCTCTCAATTTCCTGGCAAATGCGTGATCGACATGAATCGCCGGAATATGAGGAATGGCATCTATCAAGGGAATAATATGGTTCGGAGGTCCTATTCCTGCCGTATTATCAAGTGCGTCAAGGGATATGGCAGAATCCTCAAAAAAACTGCCACTTCTTGTTCTACGCAAACTCGCCAGACATGCCCCACAGCCCAGCATTTCGCCGATATCGGAACAGAGGGACCTTACATAGGTTCCCTTTGAACAGGAGACTCTAAAAGTTATGTAGGGCAGTTTCACTTCATCAATCCTGATGTCGTAAATTTCTATGATCCTCCGCGGGGGTTCAATGGCAACACCCTGCCTGGCCCATTTATATAGAGGTTTGCCTCGATATTTTAGAGCTGAATAACGGGGAGGCACCTGTTCTGTCTCTCCGACAAAGCGATAAAAAATATTTTCTATGTCCTCATGCATTACATACGGGTCATCACGGGCAATGATTTTGCCTTCTATATCCTGGGTATCTGTCTTCACACCCAGTAACATTGTTGCCGTATAGTCCTTCGTGTCAGCTGATAAGAACTGTACTAACTTTGTCGCCTCCTCAAGACAAACGGGCAGTACGCCGGTTGCCATCGGATCTAAGGTGCCAGCATGCCCCGCCTTTTTCACCAAGAGAGCTTTTTTAACATCCTCGACTACGTCATGAGACGTCTTTCCCGAAGGTTTGTCGATAACAACGATGCCATTCATGTTAAACTCGCAAAAAAATGAAGCCGCCTTCTTATAGCGCCTGGGCTTCCCGCCATGGCCTTTCTCCATCAAGTCATTATTCATGGATTTGATGAAAGGTCAGCAATAGCGCCCAAAACTCGCTGCAAGGCAGTTCGGAAGTCTCCATCTATGTGGCAGGCCGCGGCGTTTATGTGCCCACCTCCACCGAATGTCCTTGCAACACGTTCCACATTCACTTTCCCTTTTGATCGAAGGCTTAACTTAAATTGGTACTCTGATAATTCAGTAAAAAGAATGGACACCTCTACTCCGTCAATGGAACGGGGGATATCTACAAAGCCTTCGGTATGCTCCACCAGCGCTCCCGCATCGTTAATGTCCCTCCGGTAGACGACCATGTAGCCGACCTTTTTGTCCCAGTCAAAAGCAAGAGTTTCGAGAACCTTTGTCAAGAGTCTAGTTTTCGAAAGAGGGTTGCTCTCATATACATTCTCTGAAATCCACTGAGGATCGGCGCCACTTCCCACAAGGTTTCCCGCTGCTATCAGAGTGTCCTTTCTTGTATTTCCGTAGCAGAATCCTCCCGTATCGGTAAGAATTGCCGTGTATAGATTGGTTGCCATGTCCTTCGTGACGTCAATTTCCATCTTCAGCATAAGCCCGTAAAGCAGCTCCGCCGTGGAACTCGCATTGTGGTCAACGAGCGCTATGTTGCCAAAGTTCCTGTTTGAGACATGATGGTCAATGTTTATGATACGCTGCATGCTGCCGATGCGGGAGGCTTGATCTCCGATCCTGTCAAATTCGCTGCAATCGAGGACGAATACGACATCACACTTTTCGAGGGGGGGAAGCTTATGGACGATCTTGGCGCTCCCTGGGAGAAAACGATAATTGCCCGGTGTTTCATCCTGATTATATACGACAACCTCCTTGCCCATATTGGAAAGCATTTGATATAGAGCCAGCTCCGATCCCAGGGCATCACCATCAAGTCTGACATGGGAGGCAATAAGAAAAGAGCTGTGCTTATTTATCATGTCAATGATTCTATTCAAAATTCGGTTCCTCTGTCGTTCGTATTTCTGCCAGCAGTTTATCTATTCGGCTTCCGTATGCGAAGGATTCGTCGCACACAAAAATAATATCCGGCACGTAACGCAGTTTTAGCCTTTTTCCCAGTTCCCTCTTTAAGAAACCGGTTGCTCTTTCCAGGGCGATTTTGGTTTGAGGATCGCAGGTATCCTTGCCCATCTCGACAAAAAATATTTTTGCTAAGCGCAGATCATCTGTCAGGTTCACTCCGGTAATTGTAACTAACTTAATGCGCGGATCTCTAATTTCTCTTAAGAGGATATCGGAAATATCTGCCATAATGAGATCCGCCACGCGGCTTGCCCTTTTAAAACTCATTATACTTATCCTCGCTGTACTCGAAGTGGTCCATGTAATCGGGGAGATTAGTTATCTCAATTTTTGAATTCAACACCTCAGCCAGGTGAAGACTGTCGATAAATTTCAGAATGTGGTCAATTTTTCCATTTATATAACGCCTGTCATTTCCTACGAGGCTGAACCCGATCTGTGCCCTCTTCCAGTTATCATTCTGTCCGATTTCTGCGATGGAAATATTGAACTCGTTTTGGGTCCGTTTCAATATCCTGCTCAGGACACCTCTTTTTTCCTTAAGAGACCTGCTTTCGACGATCAACAAATCTATAATGCCGGATCCTATAACCATATATTAAAAGGATTCCAAATCCGAAATTCCAAACAAAATGCAAAAGCTCAATATATAATTATCTACCCTTGGTTGCCGTCTTAGAGCTTTCTTTCTATTTGCTCATTGATATAAGCTTCGACGACATCACCTACTCTGATGTCATTGAAGCCTTCTATTCCGATACCACATTCAAATCCTTCCATCACTTCTTTGACGTCGTCCTTAAACCTCCTGAGAGAAAGCATCTTGCCATTGTAGATCTGCACCCCGTCTCGCACCAATTTAAGATTCGCAGTTCTTGTTATCTTGCCATCAGTAACGTGGCTTCCTGCTATGGTACCAATTTTTGGCACTTTGAACAATTCTCTGACTTCCGCTCGCCCGATTACTATCTCCTTATAGACAGGTTCGAGGAGTCCTTCCATTGCGGCTTTCATATCCGCAATAACGTCGTAAATGACTTCATACAGCTTGATTTCGACGCCTTCTTGTTCGGCGATGTCCGTAACCCTGCTGTCCGGTCTGACGTTAAACCCTATTATTACGGCGTTGGATGCCGATGCCAGCATGACATCTGTCTCGGTTATAGAGCCTGTTGAACTGTGGATAATCTTCAGCTTTATATCGGGTGTGCCGAGCTTGTTCAAAGCATCGTTCATAGCCTCTATGGAGCCCTGCACATCTCCTTTTATGATGACGTTTAGTTCCTTAACCCCTTCCTTAATTTTTTGATATAATTGTTCGAGAGTAATCTTTGACGATTTGGAAAGTTCCCGTTCCCGTTCTTTTCTTATCCAGTATTCTCCGATGTTGCGGGCTTTTTTCTCATCCTCCACACATATGAATTCCGCACCCACCTGGGGGACCCTCGAAAATCCGATAACTTCGACCGGCATTGACGGTCCGACCTTTTCCATTCTCTCCCCCTGGTCGTTAATCAGGGCTCTGGCCTTGCCAAACTCTGTTTTGGCGACAAAGGCATCCCCCTCTTTCAGCGTACCTTCTTCGATGAGTACGGTAGCCACCGGCCCGCGTCCGCGATCAAGCTTTGCTTCGATGATAACGCCGCGGGCAGGCCTGTCGGGGTCGGCCCGCAGATCCATGACGTCCGCCTGAAGAAGGATCATTTCCAGTAGCTCTTCTATGCCCTGTTTCTTCTTAGCGGAAACCTCGCAGTATATGGTATCACCACCCCATTCTTCCGACACCAGGTTGTAATCGGAGAGGACCTGCTTGATTTTACCCGGGTCTGCTCCCGGCTTGTCTATCTTATTGACGGCGACGATTATGGGAACTCCGGCAACGCGCGCATGATTGATGGCCTCTATAGTTTGATCCTTTACGCCGTCATCAGCCGCGACAACGAGTACAACAATATCTGTTACATGGGCTCCTCTTGCCCTCATGGCAGTGAAGGCTTCGTGGCCCGGTGTGTCAAGGAAAACGATATCTCTATCTTTAATGTGTACATGGTATGCCCCTATGGCCTGAGTGATGCCACCAACCTCGCCGGCGATCACATTGGTCTGCCTTATGGCATCCAGAAGAGAGGTTTTACCGTGGTCAACATGTCCCATTATCGTGACAACAGGAGCCCTGGTTTTCAGGTTCTCGGAAGATGGCTCAGCTTTTTGGAGCGATTCGTCGTATTCGGTGCCGACTGATTCCACCTGATATCCGAATTCACCGGCAATAAGAGTCGCAGCGTCACTCTCTATGGCCTGGTTGATGGTAACCATCAAGCCGAGTCCAATCAGTTTATTGATAACTTCGCTTGCTTTAACACCCATTTTTTTTGCGAGCTCACCGACAGTTATTACTTCACCCACCTTTATTCTCCTTTTTATTGCTTTCGGGGTGGTAATGGCCGTCTTTTTCATTTTGGCAGTGACCTGCCTTTTCCCATCCTTCCATTTAACAATTCTCTCTTCTCTGTCTAAGTCCTCACGCCTGTCTTTCTTATCCACGAGTTTCTTGATGAAAGCCTTTTTCCTTGCCGACGGCAGCTCTTCCATTACAACTTCAACAGGCTTTTTCCCTTTTATCTTGGCCTTGTCGGGTTCCCACTTAGCCGGTTTTTCCACTGCCTTGGGAGGGATGATTTCCTTGACGATCCTTAGCGCCGGCTTCTGGGGGGGCCCTTTCTTGATTTCAGGAGCGACTTCCCTGGGCGCTTGAGCAGATGTTGCCTCTTTCTTATCTTCTTTTCGTGGCGCCTCTCTTGCTTCCGGGGCCGCCGGGGGTGCGGGTTTTTTTTCGACCAACTCAATCTTCTTCTTGGGCTTCTTTGAAACTTCTTCGACTGCTTCAGTAGGTTTTGCCTGGCTTTGCATAAGAGTGTCTTTGACTGCCGGTTCTTCCGGTTTGGCAACCTTCGGCGGGATTGCTTCCTCAGGAGCGACTTTCTTCGGAGCCTTTTCGGCAGGGGCGGCCACCTTTGCCTGTACTTCCTTGGGGCCGGCCTTCTCTCTCTTGTCCTCTTATGGTACAGCTGATTCAATCTTCTTTTCTTCAGGCTTAACGGGAATTTTTTCCACAACAGGCTCTGCCTTAACTTCTTCCACAACGGGACGTACCGCCCGCCTTCTTATGATTGTGGACTTTATTCTCTGCTCAACCATTTCATGCGGTTCACCTGACTGCAAATCCTTATGTATCTTCTCCACATCTGCGTCTTCGAGAGTACTCGAATGAGACTTTACGGCAATGCCGAATTTCTCCAAA
>PDVH01000270.1_pt1 | contig 13369 bp, 13 predicted proteins | sample 1369781 | NCBI WGS metagenome assembly PDVH01 (sample SAMN07795378, study PRJNA414565) | Alkali sediment metagenome, whole genome shotgun sequencing project. | isolation source: glacial lake sediment | place: Bosnia and Herzegovina: Donje Bare Lake | collected 2016-06
GAATAAGAATCTTTGGATTGAGAATACGAGCAATGGCAGAAATCCTCGATGTTTCCTCTGATAGTGGAACCCTAAAATGATTTTTCCCAATAGGAAGGAGGGTTTTGAAGACGACCAGAACAATCGTTTCCACACCGACCTGTGTGACCATCTCCAAGGCTCTCCATTCTCCTCTTATCTCTCCGAAGTGGTGCCCAATGATAATGTGGGGTGCGAGGCGATGGCCCATCTCTTTTAACATCCAAAGTGTCTCTTCATAATCTTGGACTCGTTTATTCAGATGGTAAACTTCTCGGATGGTTTCATCATCACCGATCACATCGATGAGAATCTGATCGGCCCCAGCCTCCTTAAGTTCTTTGGCGATTTCTCTTCGAATCAGACCGGTGTGAACAATTACTTTAAATTGTGGATCCTTCTCTTTGAGGACTTTTATTGAAGGGATGAATTTTTTTAAAGGGACCTCGCCATTCTGATCTGCACCACCGCTTACCAAGACCCCGAGAGCCCCGGCGAGCCGGAGTCGATCAGCGATCTGGGAAAAAGTTTCAGGATCTTCCGCAGGAATCATCGATTCGAGAAGTTTCCCTTGGCAATGCCCACATCGAAGATCGCAATGACTTCCCGTCACACTGATCGCTGCAAAGCGATCTTTTTGGAAGGGAAGAGTGTCGTCATGATAAGAGACTGTGCCGGGTATAGAGAAGGTGAGTTCGTTGCCAAAATGGATTTTGCGAATCCTGAAGGCTTCGGTTTGGAGTTCTTTCAAAGGTGTGTCAATTAAGTGTCTATCCATTACGTCGTCAGGTGTAAAGCGTAAAGTGTAAGGTGTAAGGTTTTAAGGATAAAATGATGACACCTTAAGCCTAACGCTTTACGTTAACCGGAAACATCTAATTGTTTCTTGATATCTTCAATATCTTCTTTTTCTGGCATGAAAGGGAAATTTCGGATTGGTCCTGAAGGCCGCTCATTACCATAGGGTCGATTGCAAGCCACTCTCCCATCTCTACCAGGACATCCAGAGGTCATGAAAGGTTCTCCCATCTGAATGAGGGGATTGATGTCGATTCCAAAGTCGATTAATCTTCCTTTCTCATCAAACTCCATCTGATTTATTGATCCCATACCCTTATTAATAATCCAGCGGGCAAGCTGGATTCTCCGGTATTGGCCGAGAGTAGGTGGGGAATGTTCCTCCATCGGGCTTCCCTTCTCAGGAAAGAAGGAGAAGAGGTGAGTATAGGCCCCCATATTCTGTCCCTGCTGAATCGTTTCCACCATCTCTTTCTCTGTTTCGCCCAAACCGACAATGAGATGGATTCCCACATAAAATTTTCCAAAAACAGAAGTAGCCATTTCAACTACATTCCAATAATGATCCCATCGATGGGGACCCTTGACTCCTTTCCCTCTCAATTGATCGAACAGCTCAGGAGTAGCTGCATCAATAGCAATTCCTACCCGGTCTGCCCCAGCTTTTTTCATGGCCATGAGAGAATCTTCTTGATGGATCAACGTTGGGGAGATGAGGACACTGATCGAAAGATCCGTATCCTCTTTGAACCTGTGAATGACATAAAGGGTGTCTTCCAAAGCTTTTGGATGTGTGATCATTGAGATGCAAACACGATGGAGCTGATCTTTACCCTTTACCCTTTCAACGATTTCTTCTAAGAGATAGAGGGGCCAGTCCACCCTGATGAAGGTTTTCCCTTTAGGACCTTCTCGCCTCGACTTCGAAAGTCCGCAAAAATGACATTTTCCCAGACAGCCTTCCTCATAGTGGAGGAGAAGATTCAACCCCTTAAGTTTGGCATTTCGATGGAACGATCCTTGCTGGAAACCCAATGTCAGGGAGGCTGCGAGGCTGGTCTGGATAAATTGGGGACTTACTCTTTGTTCCATGATTCACCCTTTCTCTCTTCGTAATATTCTTTAAATCCAGTCCAGGATCTTCGTATTAGGTCTTTAAAATCGATTCCAGGTTTATTCCAGTTCTCTTCAAGGACTTGTCTTTTGAAAGCGCCATACTGGAGGGATTCCCCGAAGGTTTCCCGCCACTCGATTTCGTAATGTTCTAAATCATGGAGCTCTCCTCGGGCGATAGCCTCTGCAGCAATTCTCCCCGCGATTTCCCCACCGATGACAGCGTTAAGGATTCCTGCTCCCGTGATGGGATGAGTATGCCCCGCTGCATCACCCACCAGCAAGATGTTTCCGAAAACAGATTTTCGAGGTTTTTCACAGGGGATGGATCCACCGGTCTTTGCCACAATCTCAACGCCCGACAGTTTTTTTGATTCGACAAGATGATCGAGAAAATGGTCCAGCAGTTTTAGAAGAAGATTCGTTTTTTCAGGAATCACCCCAACACCGACATTGGCTGTCTTCCCTTTCGGGAAAAACCAGGCATATCCTCCTTCGTAGTCTTTATGGAAAAAAACATCCACATGATTCTGAGGCTCTGGGATGATGACTTCGTATTGGAGGGCGACGATGGTTTTCGGGTAAGGTTGTCCGAGACAGCGGGCTGTGAATGAGTGAACTCCATCTGCGCCGATGAAAACCTTTGCTTGAATCATTTCTTTTTTGGACCCCTGCTCCACCATAAGGCCCTCAGAGGAAAGACTGATGGCTCTCGTTTCGACGGAAATCTTTGCTCCTAATAAAATGGCTGAAGCCACCAATTCTTTATCGAAGAGAGATCGATCCAGCATATATCCCGGACTCCTCATCTCGAAGGATATCTTGTCAGGGAGATGCATCACCATCGTTTCAATCGTCTGGAGGATACAGGTTGAGGAAAAACGAACATAGCGGGAGATCCATTGGGATACAAGCTCAGCACACTGGACAGGAACTCCAATGTGCTGCCTTCGGTCGATCAAAAGGACTTTGGCTCCCCTTTGAGCCGCAGCCTGAGCAGCACTCGAACCAGCAGGGCCAGCGCCGATGATGACAATATCAAAGGTTTCGGTCATGAGAGTACTCAAGAATCCTTTTGAGAAGAGGGAGATTGAGATGAGTTTGATTCTCAAAATGACCTTTAAATGCTTCTTTTTCTTGTCCCAGGTCATAACAGGTGTTTCGTTCCACATCGACAAGGATTCCGGGTAACCCGATCCTTTCAAAGTCTGGCCGATGTTTTCCATAAAAAGGCTCACAGCAGGAGCCAATAAATGCACTGACACCCGAACCCTTCATTCGATGAAGGGTTGATTCGAGCTCTTCATAATTCTGAATCGTGATGGGATCCATCCCAAAGGATCTGGCCATCTGTACTGCATCACCCACTGAACACCGACCGCACTCTTCACATCCGCTTTGGTTCCGGTAGAGGCATCCGATCTCTTTAGAACAATAGGGAAGAAGAAGGACTTCGGGCCTTCTCACCTCCTTAAAGGGTTTTAAGACACGAAAAAGGTGATGGGTGTCTTCTTCATTAAATCCATGGGGAAGGAGATTTACCTTTTGAACGGCCTCCTCGATAGCTTGGATAAGATGGTTCTCTTTCACTCCTGGGATCTTCGGTTTTTTTTCGGAGAAGAAGGTTTGAATAATTTCTTTAATACTGGAAGGGGAGGCCTTTGAATTTTTCAGGAGGCTTTCGAGATCGAAAATCGTCCTTTTGGGGTATGCAAAGAAGTCACCGGTAATCAGAATTTGGTTGATCACTCGGGTTTTACTATCCATAGCAATAGAAATTCGAATCAATCCACCCGGTGCCTTCAGGATAGAGCTTAACGTTTTTCTCCTGGGCAAGGAATCCCTGATTTTGAAAATATAATCGGGTGAAGAGAAATAAGGCAGTTTTGTCTTTAATAAATTTTCTTCTTCGATCGTCAGTGGCTTATTTTCAAACCTTACTCCGAAGGCCTCTTCAAAACCTTTGGCCAAGGCAGTTTTAATCGTCTGAATTGGCGGAGTCCGACCCAACTCCCATTTTAAACAGGTGACCCTTTCTTTGACGGATTCAATCTCTTTATCCTGGAGTTTTTCAGTGGGAATCCTGAGGGCTCTTAGCATTTCATCCACATCGAAATCAACCAGAACCGTTCCCTGGAAGAGAATAGCTCCTGAGAGTTCAGTTCCTCCTGTTCCTGAAATCTTGTGACCCTGGATCTCAATATCATTTCTTGGGCGGAAATGGGTTCGAACTCCCAGATGCCGAAGGCCCATTGCTGCTGTCTCTCCCATCCTTCTGTAAAGATCCTCAATCCTTGAAGGAATTCTTGGATCTTTTTGGGAGATATAAATCTCCCAACCCAATTCTTTTTTTCCCCAATAGAGTGCACCTCCCCCTGTGAGTCTCCTGTTAATTTCGATCCTTTTGGAACGACAATAGTCGAGTCGCACTTCCTCTTCTACAGATTGATGATGACCTACCAGAACGGTTGGGTTAGAGAACTGGAGGAATCGGAGGGTATGGGGGATCCTTCCCGCGGCCTTCAATTCGAGGAGCGTCTCGTCAAGAGCCATGTTCTCAGACGCTGAACGGGGACCGGTATCCAACAGTCGCCAAGTTTCCATTGAGTCAATCTATAACTTATTTCTCTTGGGCCTTCAATGAAGGATATGGCTTTTTTTATTTTAAAATGGTAAGTTTGGAATAATTTATTTTTAATAAAAATATATTTGCGAGAAGAGCAAAGAATCTTCCAGAAAATTGTAAGGATCAGGGTTTCGGCAAATAATGAAAAAAGAAAAAGGGAGGACACTCAATGGGAAAGAAAGATGATGCGAAATTGATCTCAGAAAAGGCTAAAGGTTATTTTAACCAGGGGTTTAACTGAACGGAATCCATCTCCTTGAGTTTCAGGGACTATTTAGGAATTCGGGATTCTGTGCTTCCACAACTAGCATCCGGATTTGGAGGGGGAGTTGGGCATAAGGGATCGCTTTGCGGTGCCCTCACCGGAGCGGTGATGGCTGTCGGAATGAAGATGGGAAGAACCGATCCAAAGGATCGGGGAACGCTACAAAAAGTTTATGATAAGTGCCAACACATTTGGGATCAATTTGAGAGAGAATTTGGAAACGTAAACTGTTTTAACATCATAGGAGCTCATCTGGATAACGAAGAAGAACGTCAAAAATGGTTGGCAGCTGGTGGCAGAGAGAAATGTGCTGATCTGGTTGAAAAGACGGCCCGCATGTTCTGCGGTTCTCTCGAAATTTAATGAATCTATTGATTTTTTTTTGAAATTAAGATAAGTTATTTCATCATTGTTCAGGTACGAGGGAAATGAAATTAGTCTGGATATGGTGGAGAAAGGATGGAATTAGATATTGCCCCAAACCTCAACACCTATAATTTTATAAAACCCACAGACGAGAGGCCATGGACAATATCAACCCATGGCCTTTTCTTTATTAAGACACACTAAGCGCTTAGCGCATGGCATGAAGGGGAGGAAGTAAATCATGGATCGTATCTTCAGCGGGATTCAGCCCTCAGGTGAAATTCATATTGGTAATTATGTAGGCGCTATCCGCAATTGGGTGAGATTGGTCGACCGTTACGATTGTGTCTACTGTGTGGTGGATTATCATGCCATTACCATCGAATACGAAGTGGCCTCGATACAGCAGAAGATTTTGGAAACAGCGACCGTCCTCGTTGCTTGCGGTTTGACCGCTGAGCGATGCAAACTTTTTGTCCAGTCCCATGTGCCTGAGCATACTGAACTGGCTTGGATTTTTAACTGTATCACCCCTATCGGTGAACTAGAGAGAATGACTCAGTTTAAAGAAAAGGCAAAGCAGCATCGTCTTAATATTAATATGGGCCTCCTGGACTATCCTGTGCTCCAGGCGGCGGATATCCTTATTTATAAAGCGGGCTATGTTCCAGTGGGAGAAGACCAGATTCAGCATGTGGAACTCTCAAGGGAGATTGCGAGAAAATTTAATGCCCGTTTCGGAGATACTTTCCCTGAGCCCAAAGTGCTTCTTTCCGATGCTCCGCGAATTCTAGGGACGGATGGGGGCGCGAAAATGTCCAAATCGTTGAATAACGCCATCGGACTCCTTGACCCTCCAGAGGTCATCCAGGAAAAGTTGAAAACGGCAGCAACATGTGAACATAGGCAACGTCGAAGTGATCCAGGGCATCCTGAGCACTGCAATATTTTTACAATGCACGAGGCCTTCTCGAAACCGGACCAGATTGTCTTCATCGATCATGATTGTCGAACAGCCGGGATCGGATGTATCGAATGCAAAGAGATTCTTTTTAAGAATATGATGGAGGAAATCGGTCCGATTCAAAAGCGTGTCAAAGAGATCAATCAAAAACCCCAATACATGGTGGATGTATTACAATCGGGTGCGGCCCGATGTAAAACCATTGTAAAAGATGTCATGGATGAGGTGAGATCGAAAATCGGCGTCAAGTCAGGGTGGATGGGTCAATGATGGAGATTAATCTTTTAAAATGAAAATAGAAACTCACCTATTTTTTCATCAAGGGAGAAAAGCAGAAGTGGTTAAGACCATCCTTTTCGTTTTCCTGATCGGGTTTCTTCTCATCGGTTGTGCTACAGGTCAATCCATAAACAAGAGACCCGAGAAAGGGACTGTTCAGAGTGAATCCTCTGAGAGGTACGATGTCTTGCTGGAAAAATTGAAAGGTTTGGAACGATCCATCTCTATCCTTCGCTCAGAGGTGGCAAACTTGGAATACCGTTTGAGCCATATTCAAACTCGTCCTTCCCTCACTACCTTTAAACTTCCCCAAGAGGTTACTCTCTGTGGAGAACGCTTTCCATTAGAAGACAGGAAAGTTTGGGAAAATTTGGATCGTGAGTTCCTCCTGGCATTATCTTATGAGGTCCAGGTCCTCTTATGGATGAAAAGGGCACGGCGATATTTCCCATGGATTGAGAAGAGGCTGAAGGAGATGGGACTTCCCGATGATTTAAAGTATGTGACCATCACAGAAAGTAGCCTTCGACCGGAAGCCATTTCTACGTCTGGGGCCGCAGGGATCTGGCAGTTCATTCCCTCCACCGGCGAGAAATATGGGATGAGGAAAAACCGCAGCATTGATGAGAGGTTCGATTTTTTTAAGGCCACCGAAGGAGCCCTCTCTTATTTGAAAAACCTCTACGAAGATTTTAGGAGTTGGCCCCTTTCGATGGCCGCTTATAATGCAGGAGAGAATAAAGTTCGAAAGGAGATCGAACTTCAAAAGACAAGGAATTATTTTTATCTCGATCTACCATTGGAAACAGAACGGTATGTCTATAAGATCGCTGTCGCTAAGATCATCCTTTCCGATCCCGGGAGATATGGGTATCATTTAGAGGAAAAAGATCTTTATAACCCCCTCCAGGTGGAGAGAGTTCAGATTGAACTGACTCAACCTCTTCCCATTATGGAAATAGCCAAGGCGACTGGCTTTTCCTACAAAGAGATCAAAGAGATGAACCTGCACCTCTTTGAAGAGACCATTCCCCGTGGAATTCATTTTCTCAATCTCCCTCCAGGGACCGCTGAGAAATTCTGGGCCTTCTTTTCCACTTGGAAGAAGGAGATAGAAGGCAATTAGATAAAACTGTGAAGTCATACATTGATTAAGGTTACGAAGCCAGCCCTGTACCATGGTAGGTTCAGGGTCAGTTTGCCTGCCTGCCGCAGGCAGGGATGCCCTGACCATTGCACCATTGACTTTTACCCCGTTAGAAATAATGCTCCGCTGCTCCCTCCGGGCCAGAGGCCCTCTGGGCCGGCGGCTGCAGCGGGGTTAGATTTTAGAATAATTCCTACGGGGTTTAATGCCCCGCTCAGTTTCGAGTCGCAACGACTGGAATTTCTAACGGGGTTTATTCCTGTGTAATTTTGTTGAAATTATTAGGGAAAAGGAATATCCTTTTTGTGGAGAAGGCAGGCCGTTTAGCGGTCATTCTAAGAAAGGAATCGTAACTTTGGAAAAAGAAAGAATTTTAGTAGTGGATGATGAAGAGACTGTTCGAGTGATGGTCTCTAAAATTATCAACCTTATCGGCCATGAGGTGGTCACCGGCGGAAGTGGAAAAGAGGCTTTGGAGATTTTAAAGAATGAGCCCTTCAGCATCATGATCACGGATATTAAGATGCCGGAGATGGATGGGTTTGAATTGATGAAGGCGGTCCGGAATCAATTTCCAGATATCCATATTATCTGTATGACCGCCCATGGAGGTTCCTATACTTACACCGATGTCGTCGGCGTGGGAGCCAAGGACTACATCACCAAACCTTTTACCATTGACGAGATGAGGGCAAAGTTGAATCGGGTGATCCGTGAGAAGGACCTCATCACAGATCTCACTCAGAAATCGACGGAATTGGAGAAAGCCAATTTAGAACTAAAACGGCTCGACCAATTGAAATCTACCTTCATCTCTAGTGTTTCCCACGAACTCCGAACCCCTCTGACCGTCATCAAGGAATTTATCTCCCTCATCCTCGAAGGACATGTGGGGGCCATTACTGAGGATCAGAAGGAATATTTAGGCATTGCCAACAAGAATATTATACGACTGACGAACCTGATTGAAACCATCCTCGATTTTTCCAGGATCGAATCCGGAAAGGGGTTGAAACTGAGGTTTGAGCCGACTCGCCTGATGGAAGTGGTCGAGGATGCCGTGATGACATTTTCGCAACAGTTGGAGGATAAAAGGATCACTCTTGAAAATCGTCTTGATCCGGATATCCCCCCTGTTTTGATTGATCGTAATCGAATGGTAGAAGTCTTCATCAACCTCATCAGCAATGGGATTAAGTTTACCTCACCGGGAGGAAAGATCACCATTGATTCGAGGGGACTCACCGAGAAGCGGGATTATTTGAAGATTGTGGTGACGGATACAGGGGTGGGCATTGCACCAGAAGACTTGCCCAAAGTATTTGACCGTTTCTATCAAGGAGGAAGGACTCAGACAGGACTCATTACAGGGACAGGGCTGGGCCTTGCCATTACCAAAGAGATCATTGAAGGTCATCAGGGTTTCATCCATGCGGAAAGCAAGTTTGAAAGCGGAGCCTCGTTTGTCTTCACCCTTCCCATATTTGAAGTGGAGACTATTTTCAACTTACTCCTCAAGCCGATGTTAGATGAGGCGGAAGGGGATAAAGTCCCGTTTTCCATGGTTCGAGTGGACTTTTGGGACCAACGCACCAAACGGGAAACCGTGCTCAGCCATGAGTCTTGGGAAGGGGTGATGTATGCCCTACAAAAGATGGTCCGTTCGGTCGATACGGTCGTTCCTTTCCAAAACAACGTAGTTTATATTTTTTCTTTCAACGATAAGAAGTTGGTCAAGGAGATTGGTGAAAGGGTTCAGGTGAAACTGACCCAGGGAAACTATATTCCCAAAGGAGTGGATGTTCAATTCAGAACCTATTCTTACCCAAAAGAGGCCCGCACCAAAGAAGAATTTTTGAAAGGGTGCCGGTTGTTCCTAAGAGAGGATTGACCCCACCGCTTAAGGGACTGAGAGAGTATGAAGAAAATATGGATCGTCTTTGTGGCACTGATTTTTTTATTTATTGCTTGCGAGAAGAAATCTCCTCCGCAAGGAAAGTCAGAGGGTCCATCGGTTCCGAAGGTCGTTGTGGAAAAGGAGAAGGTTGAGAAGGAACAGCCTCTCCCGCCAGAGGTAAAGATCAAGCTGAAGAAAGATGGCAAAGAGAGCTATTCTTGGGAGCTGACCGGTTCAGATGTGGATCAAATTTTGAAGGTCAATGAAAAACTGAGGAAACAATTGGGAGGGGAACAACCCCGATAGCTTACTGCTTTTGAGTCAATTTTTTTGGAATAAACTATTGTATATTGAACAAATATTTAAAGAACTTCCTTTTGGAATTGCCGTTGCAATAGTCGTTTTCTTGGGCATCCTCCTAATTATTTGGCTTCTTCTTCCTCTCTGGGTTTTGTTCATCCAGTGGAATACGGGCAAGATTAAGGATGAAATTCGGAATCTCGTCGATCGGCTTGAAAAAAAGGAATGGGATGAAAAGGGAAAGGAGCAAGCTGGGCCGAAGAATTGAGGGAGTCCTTTTTATCCTATTTTTACTTTGGATTTCCATTGCCCATTCTCAGAGTATCCTAAAAATTCCTCTTTACATCCAACACAAAGAAATCAGGGTGGAGGTCGCCAAGACCCCGGAAGAGAGGAGCCATGGATTAATGGGCAGAAAGCATTTGGGCAAGGACGAGGGGATGCTCTTCATCTTTGAAACAGAGGACTATCATGGGTTTTGGATGAAAGATACCCTGATCCCTCTGAGCATTGCCTTCGTTGACAAGGATGGCCGGATTGTTTGGATTACAGATATGAAACCCCTGACCTTAAATTCCCATGTCCCACCCAAACCCATCCTCTACGCTTTAGAGATGAACAAAGGTTGGTTCTCTTCTTGTGGTATCAAAGTAGGGGACTTCGTCAGGTTTTCCAAATAATCCGGAAAGTTAAGTTTTGAGTTCGGAGTAAAAAACTTAAAATTAAGTCTCCGAACTGCGAACTCATTACTCCGAACTATTCAATGGGGTAGTCTCCAACCCAGCAATAGAGACAGAGTTTTTCTCTGGGGAGACCGATTGCTTCAACCATATCTTCGATGTTTTGATATCTTAACGTGGTCACTCCCAATTCCTTCCCAATCCAATCTACCATCTGTTGATACTTTTTTGATCGCTGATCGATGTATTCCCTGACGTCTTCGATATCTTTCCCCTCGAGGGCTCGAATGGCGTTTCGAGCTGCCAGTTCTTCGATGGATCGGGTGGAGAGGGCAAATCGGCATGGAAACATCAAGGGAGGACAGGCAGGTCGGATATGAACTTCCTTGACTCCGCATTCCCAAAGTTTTTTAATCGTGTAGTTTTTCAATTGGGTTCCCCTGACAATGGAGTCCTCACAGAGGACAATCCTGTTTCCACAGATGACTTCCTTGACAGGGATGAGTTTCAACGTTGCCACAAGGTCCCGCATCTCTTGAGAAGGGGGGGTGTAACTTCGTCCATATCCGGGTGTATATTTTACCAGAGGTCTTCGATAGGGAAGTCCAGATTGCATCGCATACCCAATGGCATGACCCACACCAGAGTCAGGGATGCCTGCCACAAGGTCTGCCTTGACTTCATCGTTCCTTGCCAGAGCCCTTCCACAGCGCTCCCTGACCAACTCCACACTGATGCCTTCATAACTCGAGGCAGGATAGCCAGTATAAATCCAAAGGAAGGCACAAATCTGATTCGCTTTTTTACCGGGAGATTTCTCTTCCAACCCCGATTTTCCAACAAAGACGATCTCACCCGGGGTGAGGTATTTTTTAATTCGGAACCCCAAATTTAAGAAGGAACAGGTTTCTGTGGCGATGGCAAATTCTCCATTCTTTTCTCCGATGACCAGAGGGGTTCGCCCCAAACGATCCCGCGCCGCAAAAATCCCATCTTTTTTCAAGAGAAGAATAGAAGCCGACCCTTTGATCCGGTTATACACTCCTTCAATCCCTTCTGGAATGGTTCGTCCTTTCGTGATCAGTTTGGCGATCAATTCCACGGAGTTGATTCCACCACTCGACATCTCACCGAAGGTTTCTCCCTCTTTGAGAAGCTCTGAAGCCAATTCATTCACATTCTCTATCAGACCTGCAACGGCAATAGCGAAGTTTCCGAACTTGGTTCCGATGATCAAAGGTTGGGGGTCACGATCGCTGATGGCCCCAATGCCCATGTGTCCCTTCATTTCTTTATAATCATCGTAAAATTTCGACTTGAATTGGGATTTGGTGATATCATGAATGGAGCGGTAAAATTGCTTTCCAAAAACGGCCATGCCTCCATATTCTGTCCCCATATGGGAATGGTAATCGGTTCCGTAAAGCAAATCGTCCGCACAATTTTTGTTCGATACAATTCCAAAAATTCCGCTCATAATCCCTCCCTTTTTTAATAGCGACTCTATCCATAGCAAAGGGGATGTCCCTTGTCAACCTGTTGTTTGGAATTCCCTATTTTCAATTCTCCCAAACCTTCGATCATTTAGAGTGATGCCTGAATTCATTTGGCCAAATCTTATTACAACAGGGTCAATAGGATTTGGACATGGCAGGAGTCCATTGAATGATCAAAGCATCTTCATTTCCATAGTAGTTCGGAATCAACCCTGTAATCTGAAATCCCATCTTGGAATAAAAGACCTGGGCTCCATGATTGCTTCTCCTGACCTCTGCCCATACCCTATTCCGTTGGGGTGCCTCCATGGCCCTCTGGAGAAGTTTCCCTCCGATCCCTTTCTTTCGATGTTGGGGGTGGACAGCGATGGAGATGATATGCCCATCCTGAGCGAAGATGATATATCCCACGATCGCCTCTTCTGTTTCGCCCCGGTTTGTCTTGACCCATTCGACGGCGTCCAAACCCCGCCCTTCAGGACGAGGAGGAAGGCGCCGCTCAGGGTCAACCCCGAGCGAACCCGAAACTCCAGGCCGGGGAGTCGAAGGGTTGACATAAACCAAAAAGGTTTCTGGATAGAGGGTGTGAAGGTTAAGGAAGGTCATCCAATCGTAGGGCGATTTAGGGAAGGATTGGCTTTCAATTTGGAGAATGGAATCGAGGTCGGAGAGAGAGAAGGGCCGGATCATCAACACGTTTTTATTCCTGAAATAACGGATGCCACCCCACCGGTCAAAGATTGAGATCCTACATTTTCCAATCCAGCTCTCTTCATGATCTCCTCATAATTTTCAGCCCTTTGAAAATAGATCGGATATAATCTTCTCATCAGCCCCTTTTGGGGGAAAGTGAATTCTAAAATGATCACCTTTCCACCCTTTTGAATCACTCGTACCATTTCGGAAAGAGCTTGTTCTTTCTTCACGATATTTCTCAAGCCAAAGGCGATCATCGCGGCACGAAAGGTATTGTCCCGGAAGGGAAGGGAAAGGGCATCTCCAAGGGTTAATGTAATGGTTTGGGAAAGCCCTTTGTTCAAGACCTTTCGCTGGGCTTTCTTGATCATGGGGTGAGAGAAGTCCAGCCCAAAGACCTTCCTATGATGATTATTTTGGTGAATGATCTCGATGGCCACATCCCCTGTCCCCGTGGCAATATCTAATATCCAGCCTTCGAACCCTTCCAACCCTTGGACTGCTTTTTTTCTCCAATAATAATCCCTTCCGAAGCTGAGAAAATGATTGAGGAAGTCGTAGGTGGAGGCGATGTTGTTAAAGAGGTTGCGAATCGAGTCGGGATGGAGAAAGTAGGTTGACATCTTTAATAAAGATCAAATCAATGAGATAGAGGGATAGTCAAGGGGGGAGGCAGGAATCCAATTCAATGCATCCTATCTCCCCAACCCCCTATCCCCTCATC
>PDVH01000271.1_pt1 | contig 13343 bp, 15 predicted proteins | sample 1369781 | NCBI WGS metagenome assembly PDVH01 (sample SAMN07795378, study PRJNA414565) | Alkali sediment metagenome, whole genome shotgun sequencing project. | isolation source: glacial lake sediment | place: Bosnia and Herzegovina: Donje Bare Lake | collected 2016-06
GGGCGCCTCAATCGTGATTGTCGGAGGGGCCATAATCAAGGCAAAGGATGTCGCCAAGGCGGCGCGGGCCGTCAAGAAGGCCATATCCACGGGGAAGAAGGTGGAGACCGATCTGTTCAAGAAGTACACCGAGGACGAACTACACATCGCTTTCTCTAAGGTCTCTTCTCCCAACGTGGCAGATGCTCAGCACAAGAAGGGCGCCATGAAGGGCATCCACCCAAGGATACCTCACGGAACCAAGATGGTCGGCAGGGCCCTGACCGTGCACACTGTCAATGGCGATTGGGCCAAGCCCGTGGAGGCGATCGACAAGGCCAGGCCAGGCGACGTTATCGTGGTTGATGCCTGCGGAGGGGAAATCGCCGTCTGGGGAGAGCTTGCGTCGTGGAGTTGCAAGACGAAGGGCGTTGCAGGTGTTGTGATCGATGGCGCTGCAAGGGACATAGATTCCATCATCGAGATGGGGTTCCCGTGCTTCTCCCGTCACGTGGCCTCCAATGCGGGCGAGCCGAAGGGATACGGCGGCATCGGGCACGAGATCGTCTGCGGAGGAGTCCCCGTCAAAACGGGCGACTGGATAATTGGCGACGAGAGCGGAGTCGTCGTCATCCCCCAGGAGAGCGCGGTCGAGGTGGCCAACCGATCCCTCGACGTGATGGAAAGGGAAAACAGACTGCGCGAGGAGATCAAGAAAGGCGGCACGCTCTCAAGCGTAATGAATTTGGAGAAATGGGAGAAGGTCGGCTGAGCGCAAGTTTTTTCATCTGATCTCAACTACAGCACAGCGTGACAAGGCGCAAGTTCACCGCGAGAGATGGAACGATCGTCGTCTTCAGAGAACCCAAGCCATCAGATGCGAGGCTGCTGATGGATTTCATCAATGCATTTGTCGCGGAGCCGATGTCAGGTCTTCTCATCAACAAGAGAGTTCGCCTGAGGGAGGAAAAGGCCTGGCTCAAAGGATGGCTCGCAGATATCAAAAGCGGGAAAGGCGTGATGATCCTCGTAGAGGCGGATGGCAGGATCAAGGGCAACTGCACCGTCAGCCGCCTTGTCTGGAAGAGCTCGCACATGGCGGATGCGGGAATAGCGCTAAGCAAGGACGTAAGGGGAAGAGGGATCGGCGAGGCTCTAATGAAAGAGACCATCGAACTCGCTCGAAAGCGAATGAGCGGGTTGGAGATAATCCAGCTAAAGGCGTTCGCCTACAATGACAGGGCCCTGGAACTCTACAAGAAACTGGGATTCGTCGTTGTGGGTCGCGTCCCCCGCGCGAACAAGGAAGGCAATCAATACTACGACGACGTGTTGATGGTTAAGACCCTGTAGGAAATCGAAAAGGACGAAAATGGTTTTCGCGATCAGCCGATGTAGCCGGTCTGTTCCGCAAGTGCCTCGAGTCTCCTGACCCTGGCCTCAATCGGTGGGTGGGTCATGAAGAGCGATACGAGGCCTCCTCCACGGAATGGGTTGACTATGAACAGCGAGGATGTTGCCGGGCTGCCCCTGGTCATCGGCCTCCGTCTGTTCCCTTCCTCGAGCTTCTCCAACGCACGCGCGAGAGCCAGAGGCCTCTGGATCATAAGTGCGCCTTCCTTGTCTGCTTTGTACTCTCGGCTTCGCGATATTGCCAGCCGAATGAGCAACGCAGCGATCGGTGCTGTGATCGCCACGAGGAGCAACAGCAGGATGTTCCCGTTGTCTCTCCGGCTCCCGAGAGAGCTCCACAATGCCATGCGAGCAGCGAACGAAATCGCACCCGCGATTGTCGCAGCGACTGACATCAACAATATGTCCCTGTCCTTGACGTGTGCCATCTCATGGGCAAGAACTCCCTCGAGCTCGTCGTCGCTCAGAAGGGAGAGTATGCCTTCGGTGGCTGCAACGACTGCACGGTCCTTGTTCCTTCCCGTAGCGAACGCATTCGGAATCTGTGTCGCAACAATTGCGAGCTTCGGCATCGGGAGATCTCCCTTCAAGCAGACCTTGTTGACGATGTTGTAGAGCCTGGGCTGCTCCGCCTGAGACACGATCTTCGCTCGATACGACCACAGGACGATCTTGTCGCTCCAGAAGTAGCTGACGAAGTTCATGAGTCCTGCGAATATCAGGAACATCAAAGAGCCGAGTATCCAATCTTTGAAGAACAACGCGCCAATCACGTAGCCGATGACCACGAAGATCAGCGTTAGCGCACCGAAGAGCGCTAGCATTCTGAAAGTGCCTGCCATATACTATCTCCCCTCTCCCGGCGCCTGAGCGCCGAATGTGGAGAACCAATCACTACCAGGCGGGATAAAAGGATTTCCACGTGAATCCTACCATAGTTGAGGAAACTGGAACACGAGCGGCCGGACAGTCAGACTTACGACGTAAAGACTTATTGGGAATGAGAGCTTACATGGACGGGGGAGGACTCTCAGCCCTCGCGTTCATTCATCCCAACAGGTGTTCACGATGGAGACAACGGATGACAAGATGGAAAGAAGACTGTACAGCCACGACCTAGCGCCGCTTCCGAAAGAGATGGACCTGATTTTCAAGACCATGCCAGACCAGGTTGTCAGGCCCGCATACACAGAGGACGTCGTCCAGATCGTGAGGAAAGCCATAGCTCAGAACAAGCCAATCGTGCCCAGGGGTGCCGGTTCTTGGGGTCTAGGCGGGTCAGTACCTGTGAAGGGCGGCACGACAATCGATATGACTGCCATGAACAAGATAATCTCGATCGACGAGACGAACCTCGTCGTCACAGTTCAGCCGGGGATAACGTGGAACGCGCTCTCTGAGGCGCTCGACGCCAAGGGCTTGTTCCTTCCATGCTATCCGAGCAGCGCCCCCTCGGCGACTCTCGGCGGCTGGATAAGCACCGGTGGAACTGGCATAGGAGCATTCAAGTATGGAAGCGCCGGGGACCTGATCAGGGACCTGGAGGTCGTCCTGCCTACTGGTATCACAGTCCACACGGGTGACAAACTAGTGCCACAGAACGGCGGCGGTCCGAATCTCAACTGGCTGTTCGTGGGCTCAGAAGGCACGATGGGAATCGTGACCGAGGTCACTTTCTCAGTGCTGCCCAAGCCAGAAGAGCTCAGGCCCGTGAGCTACTCGCTGGACGCTCTCACGACTTTCCAACCTGCTCTGAAGAAGCTTGTCCGGAGCGGAGTGGCACCCATGCACATCATGTTCGGCGACCGACTGCACTTCGACTATCTGAGAGCCATCGGCAAGCATGTTCCGGATGTCGGATGCCTGATCACCATGGCGCTCACCGGCACCAAGGCCCATGTCGACATGGAAGAGAAGGTCATCGACGACATCATGGCTACTGTCGGTGCGAAGAAGGAGTCGACTGAGACAGCACAACATGAGTGGTCAGAGAGAAGCTATGAGTTCAGAGTGCGAGAGCTTGGAGTGGGAGCCATCCCAGGCGAGATACTCGTCCCGATAGACAGGATGAATGTTGTCCTCGAGGGCACGGCGAAGCTGATTAAGCAGCTCAAGATGAACGCACCCATCATCGGGACGGTCGCGGACTACAACACGGTCATGCTCATGCCGTACTACCTCACGGACGAGCACAAGCTGGTGGCCTCGACCGCAGCGATGGGGTTCGCGAAGAGGCTCGGAGACCTTGCGTTCGAGAACGGCGGAAGACCCGTTGGCCTCGGGATATTCTTCGCAGGGAACTTGGCCAAATACCGCGGCAAAGAAGGCGCTCAACTGATCCGGAACCTGAAGGAGATGCTGGATCCGTATGGGATCATGAATCCCGGGAAGATGGTCGAAACGGGAACCAGGTATGGAATCTCGATGCCAGCTTTTCTGATGAACTTCGGGATGCACATGATGGGCTCGGTCAAGAGGATCCTCCCGAGGGACAAGATAGGACAGAAGGAGCTCGCGAAACTGAAGAAGTGAGACGACTCCAGCTTCATCGGCTTGCGTGCGCAGGATGGCTTGCGAGCGCCGGATATGACCGCCTGACGTAGAATGACAGCAGCCCGCCAATGGTTCCCCCAATCACAACTTGGGCGACATTGATCGGAACTTCTGCAAGCGCCTTTCCCAGGCCTACGCTTAGCAGGAAATACTCTCCCATGAAATAGCTCACTACCATCACGGCGCCGCCAGCAGCGATGCCCAATATCATGGGCGTTGCGATGCTGAGAAGCTCCTTCCACTTCTGAAAGACGATGAAGACCAACGCCCAAACAGTCAAGAATAGAATCAACAGGATTAACCATTCGTCGATTCCCCCAATTTTCCCCGGGAGCGGCCAAGAAGCTGCGATTGCGAGGAGGAGGCCCAGAACGATCCCCAACACAGGGCCCCAATGCGTTCCGCCCTTGAGCCTGCCCAAGACACCCGCGACGAGTCCTTCCGCACCCTTTGCGACGGCAGTGATCGGAGCGTAAATGCCGGAACCGAGCAATATGTCAGCCGCAGCCGATCCGATCCCGCCGCATATCGCTCCCTCCCTCCATCCGATAGCCAGAGCCGAGAAGAACACCATGGTCTCGCCCAGATTGAAGTAGCCCTTCGTTGGCGAGAAAGGGAGGTAGGAGGCGTAGGTCACGGCTGCGGTCAGGGCTGTCAATATCCCATATAGAGCCACGGTCTTGGGGGAGACGAAATTCGCTGGCGCACCCGTCCCGAGCCGCCTTTGCTCGCTCGCGCGCCTATGGAGGTAGTAGACGACCAGAGCAATAAGAAGGAAAACGAGAGACCACGCGAGGGGGGCGGTCTTGCTCAGGAATACGTCTCTGAAGGTCTGCCCCAACTCTTCCTCTAGGCCCATAGTACCTGGAGCTAGACGACGAAGTCATACATAAATGCTACATCATTCCCGAACCGGGAAGGTGATCGATTACATCTCGATGTTGAAAACGTACTTTGCGAGGGCAGGAAGTACGAACGCAGCAACAAGCATTCCCAGCGCAACTCTGTCCGAAGCCCGCATCTTGAGATCGCGCAAGTAGGTTCGGTCTGATCTCGCGCCGTATGCTCTCGACTGGAGCGCTAGGGAAAGCGTGTCCGCAGTCCTGAGCGCTGAGACTATGGTCGGGACAAGTATTGCAACGTAGTTCCTGGAACGCTTGAGCAAGCCGCCCTTATTGAGCTCGAGACCCCTGGCCCTCTGGGCATCCTTGATGGAATCGATGAGCGCCCCGAAGGTCGGCAAGAATCGGAGGGATATTGCGAGCGTGAGACCAAAGTCGAACCTGAGGCCCATCTTGACAAGTGCGCGGACTAGATCTCTCTGAGAGGTCGTGAACATCAGGATGTACCAAACCGTAGCCAGACATCCGACTCGGGCGGCAGAGGTCACGCCTCTCCAGATAGCCGGCTCAGTGATCTTGACCGGACCCAGGGAGGCCAGCACCGGAGATCCTGATGGGTCGAAGATTGGCCAGAGCACGATGATCAAAACCATGAACCTGAGGACGAATTTCAGTGCGAAAGTCGTTCTCGAGAACGATGCGCGTGCGAGGAACAAAAGCAAGAAGATGAATGCCAGCAGAATCAACAGATAGTACAGATCTGACAGAATGAACGCCAACAAGCTGAGCAGCAGGACGGCGACTATCTTGACCCTTGGGTCCATCCGGTGAAGGAATGTATCGGCCTCGGTATAGAGGTCCACGAAGCCTGCCATCAGGTCCCTCCCCTGGCTCTCAACAGATGGAATACGAGCTCCTCTGGAGAGATGATATCTCGCGGAACGTCATAGGCCGCTAGCCTGTGAGCGAGTTGGGTTACTGCGGGCGGCTCTAGATTGCTCTGACGCAGGATTTCGAGGTCCGAGAAAGTTCCTCTTGGGTCGGAATCCAGGAGAATTCTGCCCTGCGCCATCACGACCACGCGCTTGGCATGCTCGGCAACTAGCTTCATGTCGTGCGTAATGAGTATGATCGTTTTGCCCTCATCGTTCAGGCGTTTCAGCCTGTGCATCAGCGCAGTGCTCTCCTCGGCATCGAGGCCCGTAGTGGGTTCGTCCAGTACAAGCACCTGAGGGTCCATGGCGATCACGGATGCAATCGATACCCTCCTCCGCTCTCCCAACGTCAGCGATAGAGGTGGGAGCTTGCGGAGATGCTCGAGGTTCATCGCTTCAATCGCCTTCTCGACTTCATCGTGGATGGCCTCCTCGGGGAAACCCAGATTCGTCGGGCCGAAGCGGACTTCTTCCTCCACCGACGAGCAGAACAGTTGATGGTCGGGGTTCTGGAAGGCGTACCCAACTATCCTGGCGAGCGCGGCAACCTTCTGTTCGCTCGTTGGTTTGCCGCCGACGACGACCGAACCGCTGGTTGGCATGAGGAGCCCGTTCATGTTCTTTGCAAGTGTGGTCTTTCCGGAGCCGTTCCCGCCGACAATGGCGATGTACTCGCCATACCTGATGTCCAGGTTAACGTCCCGGATCGCCTCCACGCCGCCTTCATAGGTGAACTTCAACGCTCGTGCGGAAACAATCTTCTCTCTTGTGGAAAAGGGCGCATTTGGGATCATTTTCTCCCTCCGGCCTTGGAAGCCAGCACCTCGTCGACAATCGCCCTCTCGGCTTCGTCAACATTGAGAAAGGAGAACTTCGACTCCATCAAGCGAGAGTTGAGAAGGGACGCCACCTCTGAGACCTGCGGCGGGTTGACCCCGATTGCACGCAGGTCCTCGGGATTCCTGAGCATCAAGCGTGGAGGTCCTGATTCTATGATCCTTCCTCCCTTCATCAATACCAGCCTGTCCGAGAACGCAGCCGCTTCTTCCGCATCCCTCTCCGCCAATAGAACCGTCATACCATGATTCTCTTTCAGCTCCTTCAGCACGGAATAGAGCTCAAAGCGCCCGATTGGATCGAGCGCGTAGGCAGGTTCATCGAGAACCAACATCTCTGGTCTCATGGATAGTGCTGCGGCAATCGCAACGCGCTGCTTCTGCCCGCCTGAGAGGCTGAAAGGCGACCGATCGTTGTATCCCTTCATTCCGACGAGCTCGAGTGCCCACTCGACCCTTTCCCTAATCTCTTCCCTTGGAACCGCGAGGTTCTCAGGTCCGAATGCCACCTCTTCCTCGACGCTCATGCAGAATAGCTGGCTCTCGGGCTCCTGAAACACCATCCCGACCTTGGTCGTGAACTCTGCAACTCCGTGCTCCTTGACATCTAACCCGAAGATCCTCACCGTTCCCTCGAGATTGCCCTGGATGGCGTGGGGGATCAGGCCGTTCGCGAGCATGCAAAGAGTGGACTTGCCCGACCCATTGGCGCCCAGGACGGTGACGAACTCGCCTTTCTCGACTTCCAAGGAGACGTTGTCCAGAGCCGCAGCTTTGGAGCCGAGATATCTGAAACTCACATTACCCAAATCGAGTGCACGCAAGAGTCCTCTCTCCGGCTGCCGCTCAATCGAACGGTTCTGTATTAAACCTTTGGAACGATAGCCAGAACGTCAAGTATCTGCGGGGCTCAAACGCGATAATAGTACTCCTTCTTTCCCTTTTGCTCCCTGCGGATTCTATTGTTCTCGATTAGATCTGCAACAGCGGTTTTGAATTGCGCACGAGGGAGTTGGGCACTTCTCAAAAGATCCTTCACGGAGATCCCGTCCACTGGAACGGCGTAATAGACTCTAGATCCTGCGTCTTTCTCGTCGCTTGCGGGAACGACCTTCAGGGTCTTCCTGACGGTCGGGGCAGGAGGCGGAACCAGAACGAACAGCTCCTTGGAATCCCTCTGAGTCCTTACGACGCAGCCAGCAGATATCAGACGACCGAGCGCGACGGTGACTTGATCCTCAGAGAGGGCCGTTGCCCCTTTGATCTCCGCCATCGTCTTGCCTTCCTCATCGAGCTGCGCGAGAACTTCACCGTCCACCTGGCTCTCCGGCTTCCGGTCAGTCACCAGTGATATCCTGTCCAGGTGCGTTCTCAGGAACTCCTTGCTCGCAGCCTTGAAGTGATCCAAATCATTCTCCAGAAGGAACTCCAGCTGAGCAACGTCGAGCCCCATCTCCCTCCATCGATCCAGTTTCGCCTTGTAGAGGGATCTCCTGAGTTCTATGGGTTTCTGATCCACGTGGTGCGTTATGTCGTGCCTGCTCTTCGCGAGGGTCGCGGCCTCCGCTCCCGTGAGTGTTGTTAGTGTGTAACGCACATTCGCGCCCCGAAGAGCGTGATGAATCTCCTCTAGCTTGTCGAACAGGCGCTCGTCGTCATCGAGAGACAGCTCGAAGTCGTAGTCACCGATTATCGGCACAGCGCCGACCTTCCTCATTCGCTCGATGACCTGCTTCGGCGACTCGCCTTCTCCTGCAAGCTCCACACGGATATATGTCCTAATCATCCAGCATCCCAGACTTTGTCCATTGAAGGAGCTCGAGAGTATTTATGGTTTCCAGTAGACTCCTACACGCAGCAGTCAGGCAGATGTGAGGTTAATATACACATCAGTTGCATGACTCGGAAGGATGCCCTCGGACGAATCGACACGCTTCATCATGAACATGTTCTCGAAGCACTACAGGGACGCCTCGCTAACGATGCCCGAAAGGTTTTCGAAGAGGGAATTTGGATTCATGTTCTTCGACCGGCAGGGAATGATGAGGCACATGGGATTTCCAACTCGCGCCGCGCTGAAGAAGTACTTGGTCGAGCAGATGCCGGCGCATGTGTATTACTCGTGCGCTTACTATGAGACGCCCGACGCCCCCACGATGGCAGAGAAGAAGTGGCAGGGCGCTGACCTCATATTCGACCTTGATGCGGACCATGTAGAAGGTGCTCAATCTCTTCCATATGAGAAGATGCTCATCAGAGTGAAGGAGGAAGTCATCCGCCTGATCGATGAGTTTCTGCTCGGAGACCTGGGATTCGAGACCGAGGATCTGAGGATTGTGTTCTCAGGAGGAAGAGGCTATCATGTACACATCAACAACCCCCGCGTGATCAAACTCAGCAGTCATGAGAGGAGGGAGATAGTCGACTACGTGACCGGAACCGACCTGGACATGGAGTGGGTGTTCCCATCGACCACCTTCGAGGTCGGGAGATTCAAGGACCGGATCGACTCCGAGCACAAGAGGAGCATGCCATCCAGAAAGGATGGAGGCTGGAGGGCGAGGATCAGGAAGGGTATCGACGGGCTCTTGGACGAGCTCGAGAAGGTCTCCGAAGGAGAGGCTGAAAAGAGGCTCGGAGAAATGCTTTCCGAATCGAATAGGGATTTCGGCAAGAAGACTCTCAACGGGCTTTACAGAGACCTGTTTACGGAAGAGACATGCGGACGCCTTCTTGGAGATTGTAGAACTGAAGGTCAAGGGCAGGATGAAGGGCGAGACGGATGAGCCAGTAACATCCGACATCAAGAGATTGATTCGGCTCCCAAGTTCGCTCCACGGTAAGACCGGGTTTGAGGTCGTGCCGCTGGAGAGAGACGAGCTTCAGGACTTCGACCCTTTCAGAGACGCTGTACCGAAGGCTTTCGGTAAGAAAGAGGTCCGAATAGTGTGCGACAAGCCAATCTCATTGGAGTTGCGGGACGAGAGCTTCTCTTTGGATGCGGGCGCATGCAATGTGCCTGAGTTCGTTGCAGTACACCTGCTGTGCAGAAGACTGGCTCGTATCGAAAACCGATAGCAAAACTATTTATCAAGACCGCGTCATTTTTAGCACACAATGCCAGCTTCAGGTAGGGTCTTGGAGGATTCCATAAGACTCAGTAAGATCCGGAAGACGAAACTCACCTTGTACATAGTGCAGGCCGTCATGCTAGTAGCGCTCGGATTCATCCTCGTGATCATAGTGGGGGGGGCGACGCTGAAACCGCATCTCTACCTCCCATTTGATTCATTCCTTGCGGTAGTCGTGCTTCTGTTCCTCATCATCTGCATCGAGAGCTTCTTCTTCAGGATACTTGAAATACGCTTTGCGAGGAGCACTAGCGCCAGGCATCTGATGGCAAAGAACTCGATCAAGAGATCGCTCATAATCGCCGCAGTCGCAGGCATTGCTGTCATGATCCTCGGAGTTCCCTCGGTACTCGCCGGAATCGAGAACACGGGGTCGAGGACTCTCTCACTCTCCGCAAGCGCCGACCCACCTTCGTTCTTCTCCTCGGACCCATTCTCCCTGACTAGAACCACAGAAGTCAAAGTCCAATCAACGAGGATAGTCCAGGTGTATCTGCTGGACGAGGAAACCTTCAACCAGTACTACTACGCAGAAGACTCCATGACTCTGATGTACTGCTACAGGCTGAACCGAGACCAGGGCAGCTACGTAGTGAACCAGGAGCTGACAATCACCGTCCCTAATGCGGCAGGCTACGAGAAGTACTACCTTGTCGTGAACGACATGGACAACCCTGGAACGAGCGCCACGGCGACGATCGGAAGAGATCTGTCCGGGACTTTCACGGGGATTATGACTCTGTTGCTGATCGCGCTCGTAGTCACCAACATAGCTTGGGTGGCCTATCTCGTTCCAATCGAGAGAAAGTACTCGTCCGGTTCTATCTACAAATGATCGTCAGGGCAGAGCGCAACAGACTGACCGCTTCTTGACTGCATAGCCTTCCTTCTTCAACCGATCTACCGTGCCCGAGGAAGGAAGCACGATCCCGTCCAACCCTTCGGAAACGAGCTTGAACTCGGCGGACCTGTCGAGCTTGGAGCGCATACAACCTAAGAGCAATCGCGTGTTCGGAAGCTCCTCTCGCGCCTTTTTGACGACCGAAGCGACCATCTCATTGCTCGGGGGACTCACTGATTGGTATGTGGTTCCCTTCGTAGGGATAAGGGAAATCAGTATCAGCGCCTCTGGCTCAAGCTCTTTCAATCGCTCGATTGCGGTCATTTCCCCTTTCAGCGAACCTCCATGGATGCCAACGCAGACATGTGGTGCCACCATAGCTCCGCATCTCTTCAGCTCCGCGATCACGTTGACGTAGTCCTCAACCCTCGCGCCCAATCCTAGGACGTCTCGGATGGTCTCGTCGGAACCATATACGTCCGCAGAGAATGAATCGATTCCACAACCGACAAGGTCTTGGATATCCTTTGGGCTGGCGAGACCGATGTGCGCGTTGATCTTCAAATCGGTTGTCGCCTTAATCTCCCTGATAGCATCTGCGAATTCCACAATCCCAATCCGCCCGGTCTCGTCGGAGCCACCACTCAGAAGGAACCCTCGAGCCCCTCTCTCAGCGAGCGCTTCCGCGACATCGAGCAGGTCAGCGGGTGTTGTCGCAGGGATCATTCCTTCCAAGTACTTGCCAGAACAGTGCTTGCATCTCAGAGAACATGCCTTCCCCGTGACCGATATGGCCGGGAAACTCTTGCCGGGGTAGAAGCATTCAATCGCTTTGCGCACGGACAGTTCTCATTGTGGCCATTCGTAATCAATGTTTTGAGAGGAGATGTGATGCATGACATGTACCAAGCAAAAGCTTTATCTGAAGTGCCTCCTGTAGGGCGATGCTGGTCAACATGAAGGCTTTCGAAGTCAGCGGACAGTTCATGATATCGCATCGCAAGTGGCAGCCGTTCGCAATCGAGGTAGCAGCGACGGATGAGAGTGGCGCGAGAGAGAAGACTTTGGCCCTCATGGGGAGCAGGCACGGGTTGAAGCGCAGGTCCGTGCGTATTGACGGCGTGAAATCGCTCAAGGCCGACGAGATATCCGACCACGTCGTGAGACATTTGATGGAGGCGAAGAAGTGACGCCTGAGCAAGAGATGCCGAGCGAGCAGCAGGTCAGAGAGAGCTACATGATGCTCGAGTCGGCCAAGGCTCAGCTCGAGGGCCTCGCTAAGCAGCAGGAACTCATCCAGCTGGCGGTCGAAGAGCATGTGAGGGCTGCAAGAATATCCGACAACAAGGACGCCATCGTTGGAGTCGGCTCTGGTGTTTCGATCCGAAGATCTCCCGAGGAGGCTGAGAAGATCATGGACACGAAGATCGATGATTTGTCCAGGGCATTCAAATCCATAACCGACAAAGCTGCGCAGACCGAGGCCATGATCCAGGAGCTTTCGGAGAAGGTGCAAGCACAGTACGATCTCCTCCAGTCAGGCGGAAAGGCTTGAGGGCGGCACATGTTCAAGGGACTGAGGGAAAGACTCTTTTCAGTGTCCTCAGAAGCAAAGGCAAAGAAGATCGAGGACATCTCCGAAGTTGTCGATGACTCCGGCAGGAGGCTCAAGGAAGGCGTTCTCGACGATCTCCTTCACGAACTTGAGATTGGACTCTTGGAAGCGGACGTCGCGTTGCCGGTCGCTGAGGAACTCTCGAAAAGTCTGAAGAGCGCCCTATTGGGAAAGCGAATCGACAAATCGTTCGACATTGACGAAGCTGTGAAACTGGCTCTGAAGGTCGCGGTCAAGGATGTTCTGACCGAGAAATCACTCTCGCTGACCGAGAAGATCAAATCCAAACCTCCACCACTCGTCATCATGTTTGTCGGCATCAATGGTGGCGGGAAGACCACCGCCATCGCGAAGCTGGCATATCGGATGCAAAAACATGGACTGAGTTGCGTCCTAGCTGCGGGCGACACTTTCAGGGCGGGGGCGATAGAGCAGCTCACATTGCACGCTGAGAAGTTGGGCTGCAAGATCATCAAGCACCAAGAGGGAGGAGACCCTGCCGCAGTGGCCTTCGATGCAGTCGAGCACGCGAAGGCCAGGAAGAAGGATGTTGTCCTCATAGACACCGCTGGAAGGATGCAGACGAACACCAATCTCATGGACGAGATGAAGAAGATCAGGCGTGTGGCGAAGCCCGATCTGGTGTTCTTCGTCGGCGATGCGCTTGCTGGATCGGACGCGGTCGAGCAGGCGATGAGATTCGATGCGGCCGTCGGGATAGATGGAGTGATTCTCACGAAGATAGATGCGGACGCCAAAGGCGGGGCGGCACTCTCGATAACGAAGACCATCGGGAAACCGATTGCTTATGTGAGCATCGGCCAGGAATACGAAGAGTTCAGGAAGTTTGACGCAGATTGGATGGTCGCCCGGATATTCGGCGACCCTAAAGCGAAGGACACCAAGGATCTCTAGGATTTCTTGACATTCTTCCCGGCAAACAGCAGCGCGTACACCTGAGCGTCAGCGACAAGGTCTGCGACGTTCGCATATTCGTTTGCGTCGTGCGCCGTCTCCGGAATAGTTGACCAGACTGCCGACTCTATCCCGTACCTTCTGAATGGGGCTGCGCATGTGCCCCCTCCGATTCCGAAAGGATGTGGCCTTACGCCCCTGACAGCGTGGACAGCGTCAGCGAGACGTCTCACGATCTCGGCATCGGGACTGGTTCCAGGAGCGGCGTCGGCCCTCTGCAGGA
>PDVH01000273.1_pt1 | contig 13339 bp, 10 predicted proteins | sample 1369781 | NCBI WGS metagenome assembly PDVH01 (sample SAMN07795378, study PRJNA414565) | Alkali sediment metagenome, whole genome shotgun sequencing project. | isolation source: glacial lake sediment | place: Bosnia and Herzegovina: Donje Bare Lake | collected 2016-06
TCACAATGTTTTCTGATTAGTTTTCTGACCATCAGTTAGTTCGTCGTTCCCGCCCCTGACAATGTCATTCGAGGGCAGGCTCCGGCGGGCATCCAGGCACCGTTCCCAAGAGATGAGAAGCTCTATGATAAAGACTGGATGCCGCATCAAGTGCGGCATGACATAACATAGGATGTGATGAAGTGATAGACAAATCTATTTAACTTCTACATAAGCCCCATTCTTTACCTGGTACACGGAAAATCCGACACCGATGGCATCTCCATTTTTATCAAATTTAATTTTTCCGAGAGGGGTGTCCACGTTATAGGTGCGGAGGGCTTTTCTTACCTTTTCGTAATCTGTAGAACCGGCATTCTTAATAGCATACAGAAGCGCCTGTGCACCTGCGTAGCCATTCAGGAAGAAGGCGCCGGGTTCAGAGCCGTATGTTTTCTTATGCGCTTCTATGGCGGCGATGGCCAGGTCGTTTTTCGATGTGTCCTTATGGCTCGTCGCATAGACCCCCTCGGCATATTTTCCAGCCACCTTGATAAAAGTGTTATCCTTGACGCCGTCATCGGAGATAAGGAGTGTCTTCAAACCTTTCTTGCGCATCTGCGTCACTATCGAGGCAGCCTCCGGGTGATAACCGCCATATATAATGGCTTCTGCGCCGGATTGCTTGATTTTTTGAACTACAGCGGAGTAGTCAACAGCGCCCTGGGTGATTCCCTCAAAGAGGACGACATGGGCTTTTTTCGAATCCTCGATATTTTTCTTCACGCTTTCCGCAAATCCCTTGCCATAGTCGCCTTTGTCATGGAGGACAGCTATCTTTTTCAGATGGAGGTTCTTAATGGCAAAATCGACCGCCAGCTTTGCCTGGTTCTTATCGTAGCCGATTGTCCGGTAAAAATTGGGATACTTGCCGCTTAATGTCAGTTCCGTATTTGTGGCAGACGGTGACATGGCGATTACATTTCCCTCTTTATAAATGCCTAGGGCTGATTTGGTTGCCCCGCTGCAGATATGTCCGAGAACTACATTAGCGCCTTTAGAAACGAGTTTCGTTGCGGCGTTGGTGGCGACCTCAGGTTTGCAGACATCGTCCTCAGGGAGAACCTCCACTTTTCTGCCGAGGATACCTCCTTTTTCATTGATATCCTTTGCTACCAGTTCTGCAGCCCTGGCGCTGGGGATACCGTATGAAGCGAGATCGCCGCTTAGTGGGACTGCAACCCCCAGCTTGATGGTGTCCGCAGCCGTTATAGAGGCGGGCATCGTAAAATTCAGGCATGTGATTGCCATAATGGCATGTGATTGCCATAATCGAGACAAGCAGGATACTTGAAAAGCGTGTCGTCATGCGATCCTCCTCATTCGTTATGAGATGTGATTGCGTTATTTAATTTATACCACTTGTTAATGCAAGCACTAATCGACTCCAAACAAGACCCGACTTTCTGTATGTTGGGCCTTTATCATTTTGATTGTTGGCTGAACCAAACGCAAAGAACGGCCCGATCGACTTCTCTCATCACTCAAGAAAAACTTCTGTTTTAGTTGAATAATCGCCATGGATACTTTTTGATCTACTGGATACTGTAAGCCGGATACTTTTTATCCACTTTTGCCAAGTAAACCCAACGCCAATTACAAAAAGTTGTTTTGATTTGGCATATTTGTCGTTCGTCGCCCCGTCCGGTATATTTCTTGCTCTGTTCACTGAAGGTGCGCCACACAAGAAGAATGTAGTGCAGACCTTCAGGGCTGCTGTATCGGCAGGACTAAAGGGGCTGTTGCCCAAAGCCTGCTTTAAAATTCGGGCAAGAGGTCTATGAACCCGGGAGCTAAAAAATAATCCATTTCCCAGAATGCATTAAATCGAAACTTTATGCCCTTAAATAATACCCTCTCCTCGATGGATGAGATGCATTTAATGGCTGAAGCCTTCAGCTCTTTGTCAAACTTCAAAAGAACCATAATGTTCTGTATCGCGGATGTAAGGTATTCCTGAATCTGTACCCTCCAGAGCCTTCTCCAGCGTGCCCGTTTGAAGCCAAACCTGACAGCTCTGGCAAACGAGCGCTCCATTAAGTGCTGGCGGGTTCAGATGTCTGCCCTGGAGGCAGACGATTTGGACTTGAGCCTCATGCTATCCAGTTCCCTCTGTCTTATATGCCTATGCACCGATCTGCCATGCTTGGAGGAAGTGCAGTTATTCTTGAGATGACAGGAATCGCAGACCCTGGCTGAACATTTATAGATTAAGGTCTTTCTTTTCTTGTTGGCGCCTCTGTGCTTAAGCTCTTTCCCCGCAGGGCAGCGGTATACATTATGTTCGGGATCGTACAGAAAGGCATCATCGGTAAACAGGCCGTTTCTCAATCCCCCTTTCTTCTGGCTGTCCTTGAGATCGGGGATATGGGCATTTATGCCGAGATCACTGCAGGCAATGTAATTCTCAATGGTTCCGTATGCGGTGTCCGCCACGACTGTATCTGCTGATAGTTGTGTGTTCTCCTGATGAATGGAAAGAAGCGGAATAAGCTGATGGGCCTCGCTTACTGCCCCCGGCGTCACCTGGGTGGCGGTAATGATCTCGTTCTTTTCATCCACGCTCCTGTGTATCTTATACTGGAGCTTCTGTTTGCCTTTGCCTACAGAGGCGTCGGGATCGGTGGTTGATCGGAGATTACTGTTAACATTGCCTGATTGCGGCTCCTGTTCGTCGAGGCGCGATTCGAGCTCATGGAAACCTTTTGCGATTTGCTCTTTCAAACATTCTGTGCTTACAATGGAGTCATTGGAGGCATCGGCCTGGATAAAACTCGAGTCTACAAAGATTTTTGTCCCGTCTACCAGACCGGATTGGACGCATTGCCAGACAATCCGTTCAAAAAAGCCCTTGAAGGCCGAATGACCCCAGCGGGCCCTTGCTTTACTCAGGACGCTGTGATCCGGCACTGCGCTGTCCAGATCGTAGCCCAGAAACCATATCCAGTCTAAACGCATAGGGATGGTCTTCATAAGTTCGCGCTCGGAACGCACATTATAGATAAGAAGAAGGAGCATCATCTTGAGTATGACGGGAGGGGCAATCGATACGTTGCCTCTTTCTCCATAGAGGTCTTTTACATCGTCATAGATAAAATCAAAATCGACGCGGTCCCTGATTCTTCTTAAAATATGATCTTCGGGGATCCTCTGTTCGAGATTGAACTGATGATAAAACAGTCGCGGCTGGAAGTCAGGTTGAAAACCCATCATAGGACAGTACCTCGTCATTCCGTGATGAGGTTTTTATAACTAGTTCTTTTCCTGTTTGCAAAATTTATTTGGGCAACAGGCCCTGAAGTCCTGCACTACATTAAAGAAGAATGCGGCGTATCTTTGATGAAACGCAGTACAGGCCTTCAGATCTGCTGTATCAGCAGGACTAAATTCCTGAACGACATTAAAGCGGGTGTAGCATGCAGACGGATAACGACGGCAATAATCATCGCTAAGACAACGTACAATTTTCCTTGATAATTTTGTCTTCAAGATGTTATTTGTCTATAGATATCATTGATTTTTCGCTCTTGTAACGACGACGGACGGGTTTGGGGGTTATCGATTGATGGATGAAACGGAAATAACGGAAACTGAAACGAAACAGGAAAAGGGCTCCCGATTCAAGAAAATTATCCAGGTTTTCTCCCGACGCAGGTTGGTCTGGCTGCTGGCTGGTTGTCTCCTCGCCACGGGGGTTTTTGCTTACTTTATCTACTCGGGCCGTACGGCGTCTGTCGCACGTAAACAAGAGACTGCAACTCCGGCCCGGCCCGTGCCGGTTGTTACGGCAACTTCCTCAAAGGGCGACATCAATATCTATCTCACCGGACTCGGTTCGGTCACGCCGCTCAATACGGTGACCGTGAAGAGCCGCGTCGACGGGCAGCTGATGAAGGTTTTGTTCAAGGAGGGACAGGTCGTTGACAGAGGCACTCTCCTGGCAGAGATCGACCCGCGCCCGTTTGAAGCACAGCTTACGCAAGCCTTGGGACAGATGGCTCGTGATCAGGCGCTTCTCACAAATGCCAGGCTGGACCTTCAGCGCTACAAGGATCTGGTTGCGGAGGATTCCATCGCCAAGCAGCAGTATGACACACAGAAATCTTTAGTACGGCAACTCGAGGGAACTGTCAAGGTCGACCAGGGCCAGATCGACAATGCCAAACTGCAGATAGTTTACTCGCGCATCACCTCACCCATCAGCGGCAGGATCGGGTTGCGTCTCGTTGATCCCGGCAACATCGTTCGCGCGACCGATACCAACGGCCTCGCCGTCATCACGCAGCTGCAACCCATAACCGTCATTTTCTCGATTCCCGAAGACAACCTTCCATCGGTGCTGGCTAACCTCAAGTCCGGGGAGCGCATGCCGGTTATCGCACTAAACCGTGAGCAGACAAAAAAAATCGCCGAGGGATACCTGCTAACGGTTGATAACCAGATCGATCCGACTACCGGTACAGTCCGACTCAAGGCGCTGTTTCCCAATAAGGACAATGAGCTCTTCCCGAACCAGTTTGTCAATGCACGCTTGCTTCTCGGTGTGAAGAAGGGAACTACCGTGGTGCCCACTTCTGCCTTGCAACGGAGCACCCGTGGGACATTCGTTTACGTGGTGACTCCGGAACTAACCGCGGCAGTGCGTGCGGTCAAAGTCGGCCCTGCCGAGGGCGATAACGTCTCCGTCGATGAGGGTCTGTCGCCAGGCGAGCTCGTTGTGGTGGAAGGGGCAGATAGGCTGCGGGAAGGCAATAAGGTCGAGTTGCAGGGTCAAGGTGCCAATAGTTCCGGCAAAGGTAAGTGATGAACCCTTCGCGCACTTTCATCCTGAGGCCTGTCGCGACTACACTGCTGATGATCGCTATTCTACTGTGCCGCAGGTGGATTATCCGACCATCCAGGTACTCACCTTTTATCCCGGCGCAAGCCCCGATGTCATCGCTTCATCCATAACCTCCCCTCTTGAGCGTCAGTTCGGACAGATGCCCGGCCTCAGGCAGATGACGTCAACGAGTTCCGGCGGCAGTTCGGTGATTATACTCCAGTTCAGCCTTGACCTCAGTCTGGACGTTGCCGAACAGCAGGTGCAGGCGTCTATTAACGCAGCAGCCACCTTCCTTCCGAGGGATCTTCCGAACCCGCCAGTTTACAGCAAAGTTAATCCCGCTGATGCGCCCATACTTACTCTGGCCCTGACTTCCGATACGCTGCCTCTCCCGCAGGTGGAGGACCTTGCAGATACACGTCTCGCCCAGAAGATCTCACAGCTTTCCGGTGTGGGGCTTGTCAGCATCAGCGGAGGGCAAAGACCGGCCGTCAGGATACAGGCAAACCCTACGGCCTTGGCGGCCTACGGCCTGACTTTAGAGGATCTGCGCACAGCGATAGCCTCAGCCAATGTAAATCAGGCAAAGGGAAGCTTCGACGGGCCGCGGCAGTCTTCCATCATCGGCGCGAACGACCAGCTCCTGTCGAGCAAAGAGTACAGGCCTCTGGTAGTTGCCTACCGCAACAATGCTCCTGTGTTACTTTCCGACGAAGCTCGCGGCGTGGATGAATGATACGCCTGCGGTGATCGTCAATATACAGCGGCAGCCGGGCTCTAATGTCATCGAGGTTGTCGACCGCATCAAGAAGCTGCTGCCGCAGTTACAGGGATCGCTCCCTTCCACCATTCAGGTTTCCATACTTACAGACCGTACGACAACAATCCGGGCATCCGTAAAAGACGTGCAGTTCGAACTGATGATGGCAGTGGCCTTGGTCGTGATGGTCATCTTCCTGTTCCTCCGCACCCTGTCCGCAACATCCATCCCGAGCGTTGCCGTTCCGCTTTCTTTGGTCGGCACCTTCGGGATCATGTATCTTCTGGGGTTCAGCCTGAACAACCTAACGCTCATGGCTCTCACAATTGCGACAGGCTTCGTGGTGGATGACGCCATCGTCATGATTGAAAACATTGCCCGGTACATAGAGCAGGGCGAATCCCCTCTTGAGGCGGCCCTCAAGGGTTCGGAGCAGATTGCCTTCACCATTGTGTCTCTGACCGTTTCCCTTGTCGCCGTCCTCATCCCGCTTCTCTTCATGGGTGATGTGGTGGGGAGGCTTTTCCGCGAGTTTGCCATTACCCTCGGCATTACGATCCTGATCTCCGCAGTCGTATCGCTTACGTTGACGCCGATGATGTGTGCGAGATTGCTGAAGCACAAACCGGAGGAACAGCAGAAGAGGCTCTACCGTGTATCGCAACATATGTTCAACCGGATAATCGCGGCCTACGGCAGGTCTCTGCAATGGGTGCTGCAGCGTCAAACGGCGACGCTCATCGTCGCAGCGGCAACCCTCGTCTTTACAGTTCTGTTGTATATCGTCATACCGAAAGGTTTCTTTCCCGTCCAGGATACCGGGCTTATCCTCGGCATTTCGGAAGGGCCGCAGTGGAGCTCGTTTGGGGCAATGGCAGAGAAGCAGCCGGCCCTCGCCCGGGTGATCCTCCGCGACCCCGCCGTGCAGAGCCTGTCGACATTTATCGGGGTGGACGGAACCAATACGACTCTGAACAGCGGACGCGTCCTCATCAACCTGAAACCGCTCTCTCAACGCGATGCGAGCGCCAGTGAGATTATTCGCCGCCTGCAACCTGAACTCGCGAAAATCGAAGGGATCAGCCTCTACATGCAGCCCGTTCAGGACCTAACGGTCGAAAGCCGCGTGAGCCGCACACAGTACCAGTATAGTCTGGAAGACCCAAACGCCGACGAACTCGGCATCTGGGCTCCAAAGCTTGTTGACGCATTGCGCGAGCTGCCTGAACTTCGCGATGTGAGCAGCGATCAGCAGACCCAAGGACTGCAGGCCTCGCTTGTGATCGACAGGACTACGGCATCACGCCTCGGAATTACCCCGCAGCTCATCGATGATACGCTCTACGACGCATATGGCCAGAGGCTGGTATCAACGATGTTCACACAGTTGAACCAGTATCGAGTCATCCTTGAGGTCAAGCCGGAATTCAAGGTACATCCTGAGAAACTGAGCGCCCTCTATGTTCGAAGCGCCGGCGGCGGGCAGGTGCCCCTCAGCGCGTTTACCCAGTTTAAAGAAACTATGGGCCCGCTAATCATCAGCCATCAGGGGCAGTTCCCGGCAACAACCCTCTCCTTTAATCTGGCGCCGGATACCTCCCTTGGGGATGCAGTAAAGGCAATCGATTCAGCCACGAAGAAGCTCGGAATGCCGGCGAGCATCCGGGGGAGCTTCCAGGGCTCTGCCCAGGCCTTCCAGTCCTCGCTCGCTAATGAGCCCATCTTGATCCTCGCGGCGCTGATAACGGTTTACATCGTCCTCGGAGTGCTGTACGAGAGTTACATCCACCCCGTTACGATCCTCTCCACATTGCCTTCCGCAGGGGTGGGAGCGCTTCTTGCCCTGATGATATGCCGAACGGAGTTCAGTGTCATTGCCCTGATCGGCATCATCCTCCTCATCGGCATCGTGAAGAAGAACGGCATCATGATGGTGGACTTTGCCCTTGATGCCGAGCGCAAGGAAGGCAAGAGTCCCGTCGATGCCATCTATCAGGCATGCCTGCTCCGATTCCGGCCGATCATGATGACGACCATGGCAGCGCTCCTGGCAGCGCTGCCCCTGGCAATAAGCACCGGCGTGGGCGCCGAGCTTCGCCGCCCCCTCGGCATCTCCATCATCGGCGGCCTGGTTGTGAGCCAGATACTCACCCTGTACACGACGCCGGTCATCTATCTCTGGTTTGACCGGCTGGCAGGACGCTTCGCGGGACTTCGCTCCGCCGAAGCAAATAACGAGGACAGCGAAACATGATCGGCGCGAATTTCTCAGCCCCTTTCATCAGGAGGCCCGTGGCGACAACCCTTCTGACCATAGGAATGGTTCTCGCCGGGCTGATCGCCGTTCGTTTGCTTCCTTTGTCCCCCTTGCCGCAGGTGGACTATCCCACGATCGCCGTATCTGCGTCCCTGCCGGGGGCGAGTCCGGAGACAATGGCAACATCGGTCGCGGCGCCGCTGGAGCGGCAGTTTGCACACATTGCGGGCGTCACCGAGATGACGTCAACCAGCAACCTTGGCACCACATCCATCGTCCTGCAGTTTGACCTGAACCGGAACATTGACGGAGCTGCCCGTGACGTTCAGGCTGCGATCAATGCAGCCCGTACCTACCTGCCGGCGGCGCTTCCTTCGAACCCGAACTATCGCAAGGTGAACCCGGCGGAGGCGCCTATCCTTATTCTGGCCCTCACCTCCGACACGGTCAGAAAGGAACAGATGTACGACGCGGCGTCGACCATCCTCCAGCAAAAACTCTCCCAGGTGGAGGGTGTCGGACAGGTAGTAGTCGGGGGAGGCTCATTGCCTGCGGTGCGCGTGGAGTTGAACCCCCTGTCATTGAGCAAGTATGGGATCGGCCTTGATGATGTGCGCACTGCCCTGGGCAGGACCAACGTGAACCGGCCCAAAGGACAACTGGCAAACGGCGAAAAGACATGGGAGATCAAGACGAATGATCAACTGTACAAGGCGGAACAGTATCGACCGCTGATCGTTGCCTATCATTCGGGGGCAGCTGTAAGACTGTCTGATGTTGCCGACGTGCAGGATTCGGTGGAGGATATACGCAACGCGGGTCTGGTAAACGGCAAACCCGCCGTGATGGTAATCGTGTACCGTCAGCCGGGGGCAAATATCATAGGGACCGTCGACCGTGTCGTCGAGCTCTTGCCGCAGCTTGAAGCGTCCGTCCCCGGAGCAATCAACCTCTCCGTCGTTCTCGACCGGACGACGACGATTCGCGCCTCGTTGAGGGATGTCGAGCGTACCCTTGTCATCTCCGGTATACTCGTAATTCTGGTAGTATTCGCGTTTCTGAGGCATTTTCGGAGCGCCCTCATTCCGAGCATTGCCGTGCCAGTATCGCTCATCACCACCTTCGGAGTCATGTACCTATGCGGCTACAGCCTGGATAACCTTTCCCTCATGGCTCTTACAATTGCCACGGGGTTTGTCGTCGATGATGCGATTGTCGTCCTCGAAAACATCACCCGTCACCTGGAAAAAGGTGTTCCTTCCCATCAGGCAGCCTTGCTGGGAGCGCGCGAGATCGGCTTCACTGTCCTTTCGATCAGCGTTTCCCTCGTGGCGGTGTTCATCCCCATCCTGCTCATGGGAGGGATGTTGGGGCGCCTCTTCCGCGAGTTCGCCGTGACGCTCTCTGCTGCGATCATGGTGTCTCTCGTGGTGTCGCTGACTCTTACACCCATGATGTGCGCATACCTTCTGAAAACGGAAAAAGCCCGAAGCCACGGACGGCTTTTTAATATGAGCGCGCGGCTGTTTGACGGTATGCATCAAAGATATGAGAAGAGCCTGTCCTGGGCTCTGAAACACCCGCGACTCATGCTTGCCCTGATGCTCTCCACAATTGTGGTCAGCGTCTTACTGTTCATCATCGTCCCGAAAGGATTTTTTCCGCAGCAGGATACGGGCCGCCTGACCGGCACAATTCTGGCGGCACAGGATATATCGTTCCAATCGATGAGAGAAAAGATGACGGCGATCGTTGACATTATCGGAAACGACCCCGCAGTGGATACGGTAGCCGCATTCACCGGCGGGCGAGCGACAACAAATACGGGACGGATGTTCATCGCCCTGAAACCGATAGAGGAGAGGAAGCTCAGCGCCGACCAGGTAATCGCAAGACTTCGCAAAAAGATCAGCAGCGTTCCAGGGGCCCCTGCATACCTCCAGGCCGTACAGGATGTGCGCGCCGGGGGGAGGATGAGCGGGGGACAATACCAATACACGCTCCAGGGGGAGAACCTGACGGATCTCATGACATGGTCCCCCCGCATAGAACAGCGATTGCGCGAGATTCCCGGCATTGTCGACGTAAACAGCGATCAGCAGGACAAAGGACTTCAGGCATCGATTGTTATCGATCGCAGCACGGCGTCACGCATGGGTGTCAGCCCGCAGGTCATCGACGACACCCTTTATAGCGCCTTCGGCCAGCGGCAGGTCTCCATAATGTATACGCCGTTGAATCAGTACCATGTGGTAATGGAGGTAGAACCCAGCTTCTGGCAACGGCCGGAAACACTGCGCCATATCTATGTGCGGTCATCGACGGGGGCACTCGTTCCGCTCAGCGCGTTCGCCAGTTACGAAATGACGCAGACGACACTCGCAATAAGCCATCAAGGACAATTCCCGGCGGTGACGTTGTCGTTCAATCTTGCGCCGGGACTGGCCTTGGGTGATGCGGTGAAAGCGATCGAGTCCGCCACCCGGAAGATGGGATTACCGTCGAGCATACGTGGCAGCTTTCAGGGGACGGCCCAGGTCTTTCAGGCATCCCTCGCCAATCAGCCTCTTCTGATCCTTGCCGCGCTGGTTGCGGTCTACATCGTTCTTGGCGTGTTGTACGAGAGTTACATCCATCCCCTTACCATACTCTCCACGCTGCCGTCGGCAGGTGTCGGGGCATTCGTAGCCTTGTTGATCTCGCGCACGGAGCTTACCATCATCGCCCTGATCGGCCTTATCCTGCTCATCGGCATCGTGAAGAAAAATGGCATCATGATGGTGGACTTTGCGCTGGAGGCGGAACGCAAGGAAGGGAAAAGCCCGGAAGAAGCCATCTATCAGGCCTGTCTGCTCCGCTTCCGGCCGATCATGATGACAACCATGGCGGCCCTTCTGGGAGCAGTGCCACTGGCCATCGGCTTCGGCGTCGGGTCGGAGCTCCGCCGTCCCCTCGGTATCGCTATCGTCGGCGGGTTGATCTTCAGCCAGATGCTCACGCTCTATACGACTCCGGTAGTATATCTCTATCTTGATCGTCTGCGGCTCCGCCTGGAAAGAAGGAAGGCGGAGAGGAAGCGGCCGCCCGCCCACAGTGTGACTGCGGGGGCGTCGGATGCGCGGTGATGTGATTCGGAGGGCAGCATGTTCAAAACAAATTCGTTGTTTGCGGGACTCCATCTTGGTAAGATTAGCCGTCAAAAGGGATAATATATGATTCCTGCTAAATCAGTTTATCGAAAATGGAAAAAGCCTCGCGCAATTGCTAATGTCGTCCACTGCCTACAAGGAAGCAGCAGTGTGGAAGGTGGCACAGCCGCAGGAGGCCGTAGTCCGCGGAGCCTGGTGGAAGATATTTCAAGATCCTCAACTTGACGCCCTCGAAGAGCAGGTGAATATATCGAATCAGAATGTTGCCGCAGCAGAGGCGCAATACAGGCAGGCGCGCGCCCTCGTGCAGGCTACGCGGGCCGGATATTTTCCCACTGTTGCAATCGGAGCCGCTGCCAACCGTTCCCTCAGAGAGCCAGGCAGGCGCTCAGGCAAGTGCAGCAGACCTCGAAGCGATTCGCCTCAGCACCCAAGCCACACTGGCACAAAACTATTTCCAACTCTGCGCCCTTGACGCTCAGAAGAAGCTTCTCGATGCAACGGTTGGCGCCTACCAGAAAACTGTGGAGCTGACCAACAGGCGCTACGTGAGCGGTGTGTCATCCAGGGCCGACGTCCTTCTGGCGGAAACGCAGCTCAAAACCACGCAGGCCCAGGCGATCGATTTGGGAGTACAGCGCGCCCAATTGGAGCACGCAATCGCGCTGCTCGTCGGCAAACCACCGTCTGGTTTATCCCCTCGAAAGGAGGCCTGACATCGCCGCTGCGGAACGGCGCTTAGCAGCAGCAAATGCCCAGATTGGGGTTGCCGAGGCGGCCTATTTCCCGAATATTGTCTTGAACGCAACTGGCGGATTTGAATCTTCGCATCTGTCAGACTGGCTCTCCTGGCCGAGTCGCCTGTGGTCGGTCGGCCTGAGCCTGACGGAAACCGTATTCGATGCAGGGCTGCGGAGTGCTCTCACAGATCAGGCACGGGCGGCTTATGACGCGACGGTGGCGTCTTATCGTCAAACTGTGCTCGGAGGATTTCAGGAAGTGGAGGACAATCTCGCTGCGCTCCGGATACTGGAGGAGGAATCTCGCATCCAGGGCGAAGCGGTAAGCGCCGCGCGACGATCCGTGGAGTTGAGCATGAACCAGTACAGAGCCGGAACAGTCAGCTACCTTGAAGTGGTAATTGTGCAAGCTATCTTGCTCGCAAACGAAAGAATTGCCATTGATATCCTCGGCCGCCGGATGGCCGCCAGCGTCCTCCTGATCAAAGCGATCGGCGGCGGTTGGAGTTCTGCCGAGCTCCCGTCAAACACGGATCTCAGCAGCAGCAGCAAGAATGACAAGCGTGATTAATCGAGCGCCTGCTTGTCCGAATCGCAAAGAGATCTACTCACCGATGATTTTCACAAGGGCCCTTTTCCTTCTCCTGCCATCAAATTCTCCGTAAAAAATTTGCTCCCAGGGACCAAAATCGAGCCTGCCGTTGGTGACGGCGACAACCACTTCCCTTCCCATGATCTGACGTTTCAAGTGGGCATCCCCGTTATCCTCACCTGTGCGATTGTGGCGGTACTTGGAAACAGGTTCATGGGGCGCCAGCTTTTCCAGCCATTCGTCATAATCCTGATGAAGTCCTGGCTCGTCATCATTAATGAAGACAGAACTCGTAATGTGCATCGCGTTTATAAGTGCAAGGCCCTCGGTTATTCCGCTATCTCTTAGGCATTGTTCCACCTGCGGCGTAACGTTTACGAAAGCTCGACGGGTTGGAATGTTGAACCAAAGCTCTTTCCTGTAACATTTCATTCTTTATTCTCCTTATGCGAAATGCAAAAATGAAATTAAATTCGATTTTGTTATGCGAATGTGTGAACTCTTAAGTATATCTTCTTAAAAAATACCGGGTTTTCTTTTTGAAAGCAACATGGAAAGTCGAAGACAGTATATGCGAGGATTTAAATATGAAGTCGCAGGTCTTTTTGTCAGAGAGGATCGTTGATTGCGAGATGAAACATGCTACTCCGTGATAGCTTATTCCCCGTGCATGCAGCCTGCGGCTGCCTTCCTGTACTGTTGTTTTTGGAATTTTCCTTCTGGATGCAAGATTACAATCGTTAATCAATAAGTGGGAAAAGAAAAGGCAGAGCCAATTTGACCCTGCCTTATCCGTCTAAAAGAAAATATTGAATTTCTTTCAACCCAGAGCCGCCAAAGCAAGAATATACCTCTACCCTTTTTGCTTTACCGGACCGTTTCTTTTGAATTTTAGCACTTACAGTCTATGCCTAATATAACATTGGATGCTTTTATAATAGCGTATACTTCCTTACCTTTTTTCAGCTTCATGTCCT
>PDVH01000161.1_pt2 | contig 13317 bp, 14 predicted proteins | sample 1369781 | NCBI WGS metagenome assembly PDVH01 (sample SAMN07795378, study PRJNA414565) | Alkali sediment metagenome, whole genome shotgun sequencing project. | isolation source: glacial lake sediment | place: Bosnia and Herzegovina: Donje Bare Lake | collected 2016-06
CTATTTCGATCCCAATAAGACAAATATTAATCCTACAGCAGCGAAGGCATTGGATCGTAATGGGATGATTCTGAAACAGAATCCCAATATCAAAGTAGAGATCGGAGGCCATACGGATGGAGAGGGATCGGAGAAGGCGAATCAGATGATTTCGGAGAAGAGGGCGTTGAGCGCCAAGAAATATATTCAGGATAAATTCAACATTCCAGATAGTCGATTAAAGGTTAAAGGCTATGGAAGTACAAAGCCTGTGGCCGACAATAAGACCCAAGAGGGTCGCTCCAAAAACAGAAGGGTGGAATTTAAAGTGATTCCATAAATGGATCTGTCCTATCTATGGGTGAAGCATAGACATGTAGGTGGTAGGAAGAAATTCCTACCACCTATTTTTGTCTAACAAGGAGGACCAGAATGAAATTCTTTATCGATACGGCTAACCCCGGCGAGATCCGGAAGGCTTATGAGATGGGAGTCATCGACGGCGTCACCACCAATCCTACCCTGATCTCCAAGGAAAACAAAGAATTTACACCCCTGATCAGAGAGATTTGTGAAATCATCCAAGGTCTTCCCATCAGCTTGGAGGTTGTGGGTCTAAAGACTGAAGGAATGATCGAAGAAGCCCGGAACCTTGCTGAGATGGGAGACAATATCGTGGTCAAAATCCCCATGACGACAGAAGGCCTAAAGGCGATCAAAGTATTGGTGGCAGAAGGGATTAAGACGAACACGACCCTTGTCTTTTCCCCAACCCAGGCCCTTCTCGCTGCCAAGGCTGGAACGACCTATGTCAGCCCTTTCATCGGAAGGCTGGATGATATTTCACAGACGGGAATGGATCTGGTGGGACAGATTGTTACGATTTTCAAAAACTATGAGTTTGGATCAAAAGTGATCGTCGCCAGCATTCGTCATCCGATTCATGTCCTCGAAGCAGCTCTCATCGGTGCAGATGTAGCAACGATTCCTTATAAAGTGATCGAGCAGTTGGTTCAGCACCCTTTGACGGATATCGGTATTGAAAAGTTTTTGGCGGACTGGAAGAAAGTTCCTAAAAAATGAAGATAAAAAAGGGGGCCCTGCGAAAAAGGTCCCCTTGAATCTCCTTATTTACCCCGTTAGAAATAATGCCCCACTGCTCTGCAGCGGGGTTAGATTTTAAAATAATTCCAGCGAGATTAAATGCCCCACTGGAATTTCTAACGGGGTTTACTTGGGGCCCACCACGATCTGTTTGGGTTGAGTCTCCTGTTTCCTGTGAAGGACAATCCGTAACACTCCATCTTTATAAGAAGCTTTAATCCCCCCCTGCTCGATCATTCTCGGGATGTTGAATGCCCGACGAAAGGTTCCATAAGGTCTTTCAATCTGGATGTAATTTTCATCGGGTGTGTCTTTGATAAACTTTCTTTCTCCTTGAATGATCAAGGTGTTCTCTTCTACTCTAATATCAATCTCTTCTTGACTTACTTCAGGGAGGTCAACTTTTAAAACCACCTCATTTCCTCTCTCCAATATATCTACAGGAGGGGACCAAACTCCTCGAACGACTTCATCTTTCCAAATACGGGAAAGGGTTTCGTCAATGAGTCGGGTCATTCGATCTTGCATTGCCATCAGGTCTCGGAAGGGTTCCCATTTCTCCAGGGTCATGCCCACCACCTCCTATAGAACATACCTCTACTATTCAGTATACTTGAATTGGACAGAGATTTCAAGTCCGACAGGTGTAGCAGACATCAAAAAAATCTTTTGGGAGTTTGACCTGTTCTTTAAACTTCTCCAACTGAAACCAGGGAGCAAAATAGTTCCCGCAGACTTTACATTTCTTCATCTTCAAAGTCCTTTTCCACCGGATGATCGTCCGCTCATCCCCCTCCTCTTTCATCCGGATCACATCGACAGGACAGACGATCACGCAGGCACCACATGCGATACAGTTCATGGCCTCTTCCCCAAAGGGAGGGATCATTTCCTTTCGGTCCCCTCGAAAAGCAAATTGGATCGCATGGGCACCGACCACTTCATCACAGACCCTCCCGCATAGGCCACAGAGGATGCAGTCTTTATCCTCTTTCTTGAATCGAACCTCATGGACTCCCATCTCTCTCGCCATATCCTGAATGAGTTTATCTCCCGGGCACATGGCTAGAATAAGCTCAATGATCATCCGGCGAGCCCGAAGGACCTTCTCCGTTCGGGTCAATACTTCAATCCCTTTTATGACGGGATAGGTGCAGGCGGTAGTCATTCTCGATCTCCCGTTTCTCACGACCTCCACCAGACAGAGACGGCAGGCTCCGTAAGGCTTCACCGATTCGTTGTAGCAAAGGTGGGGAATTTCAACTCCCGAGTCAAGGGCTACCTCTAAAACGCTTCCCCCTTCTCTCCCCTCAACAGGTTGGCCATCGATTACAAATGGAATCATGAACCTCTCCTTTTATTGAACTTCGACCGCTTCAAATTTACAGGTCTCAAAGCACATGCCACATTTGATACATTTTTCGGTGTCGATCTGAAAAGGTTCTCCTGCCTCTTTCTTCGTTTTCTTTTTGCCGGTGATCGCCTTCACTGAACAGACCTTTGCACATCTTCCACACCTCGTACATACATCAGAGAGAATGCGATACTGAAGGAGAGCTCGGCAGACCTTTGCTGGACATCGTTTATTGAGGATGTGTTCCTGGTATTCTTCCCGGAAATACCGGATGGTAGAGAGGACAGGATTAGGAGCCGTACCTCCTAAAGCGCACAGAGAAGCTTCTGCGGTTACCCACCCCAGTTCTCCGAGGAGATCAATATGTTCCGGTTTCCCTCTGCCCTCTGTAATCTCCGTCAGGATTTCATGCATCCTCTTTGTCCCCTCCCGACAGGAGGTACACTTCCCGCACGATTCATCCTTGAGGAAATTCGTAAAATACTTGGCCACATCCACCATACAGGTGGATTCATCCATGACAATCATCCCACCGGAACCCATCATGGATCCTACTTCCGTCAGTCGGTCAAAATCGACCGGCAGATTGATCAGCGATTCAGGGATGCAACCCCCTGAGGGTCCACCGGTCTGGACAGCCTTGAATTTCTTCCCTCCAGGAATTCCACCTCCGATATCATAAACAATCTCTCGAAGGGTGATCCCCATGGGAACTTCAACCAGACCGGTATTATTGACCTTACCGACCAGAGAAAAAATCTTGGTACCTTTGCTTCCCTCTGTTCCAATCTGGGTATACCAATCAGCACCGCGTTCAATAATGACTGGTACATTTGCCCAGGTCTCCACATTATTCAAATTAGACGGACGGTCCCAGAGGCCACTCTCCACGGTATGGATATGTTTTGCCCTGGGCTCTCCGACATTCCCTTCGAGCGAGGCCATGAGTGCAGTCGATTCTCCACAGACAAAAGCCCCTCCTCCTCGACTGATCTTTACATCGAAATCGAACTTCGATCCGAGAATATTTCCTCCAAGAAGCCCTAATTCCCTCGCCTGTTGGATGGCAATGCCGATATTCACAACAGCCAGTGGATATTCGTTCCGGACATAGACATACCCCTCATGAGATCCGATGGCATAGGCACCAATGATCATGCCCTCCAGAACACTGTGAGGATTTCCTTCGAGAAGGCTTCGATCCATATAAGCACCGGGGTCTCCTTCATCAGCATTGCAGATCACGTACTTGATATCACCCGGTGCCTTCTTGCAGGTCTCCCACTTCACACCGGCAGGGAATCCTCCGCCACCCCGTCCCCTCAGATTGGCTTTCTTCACTTCCCGGATGATCTCTTCGGGAGTCATTGAAAACAGGGCTTTTGATAAGGCTCGATATCCTCCCACTGCCAGATAATCCTCAATTCGGGTTGGGTCAATATTTCCGTTATTTCCGAAAATGATACGCATCTGTTTTTGATAGAAGGGAACTTCTTCCTCATGAACGATCCTTGCCCCTGTCGTAGGATGATCGTAAAGAAGGGATTCTATAACCTTTCCATTCAATATCGTTTCTTCAAAGATTGTCCGGGCATCTTCAGGTTTGACTCGTTGATAAAGAATCTTTTGTGGATAAATGACCACCAAAGGTCCTCTTTCACAAAATCCGTGGCAACCTGTGACTCGAATGTTTATTCCATTGCCTTTCGAATGATCCTGAAGGACCTTTCTGAATGCGTCGATCACTTGATGACATCCTGAAGCATGGCATCCCGTTCCACCACAAACTGTCACACAAGGTTGATGGGGATCTCTCTTGCTGAGAATCTCATTCTGATATCGTTCTAATTCTTGAGGAGAACTAATCTTTCCCATTCGTCCCCTCCTTTTTACCCGGGCGAAATTTCTTAAGGGTTTCTTCCACCTTGGTGGAACTCATCTTTCCAAAATATTGACCATCAATGGCTACAACTGGCCCAGCGGCGCAGACTCCCAAGCAGTTAACGGTTTCCAGGGTAAAGTTCCGATCCGGGGTGGTCTCTCCAGAACGGATTCCCAATTCCATGGTGAATTGATCTATAACTCTCTGTCCTCCACGGACATGGCAGGCCGTCCCGAGACAGACAACGATCTCGTGTCGCCCCCGGGGCATAAGGCTAAAAGCCCTGAAAAATGTCGCAATCCTGTAAATCTTGCTCGAAGGGATGTGGAGCCGTTCTCCCAAATGTTCCAGGGTTTCTTTTGGAAGATATTTTTCCTTGGCTTGGATGTCTTGAAGAATGGCAAGAATGGCTGACTCCTTGCCATGATATCGTTCTATGATGCTATCGATCTCCTCATGGGTCATCTTACACTCCTTTTTTTGCCTTCTCTCTCAACTGTTCGTACTCCTTGTGAACTCGTTTTTCAATCTCTTCAATCATTTCATCCGTGAGGTGACGAAATCTTCCTTGAAGCTTGATATACTCCTTGATGGGCTTCAAATTCGGGAAATCAATATTTAGACGATATTGTCCCCTCTCCACCTCATAAAGAGGAAAAATCCCTGTCTCCACAGCCAAACGTCCCAGTTTGATGGAAAGCTCAGGTGCAGACCTCCAACCGGTAGGGCAGACAGAAAGAATGTGAATATAGGCAGCACCTTCAATATCGGCAGCCTTCTTCACCTTCTGGATGAGATCAATCGGGTAACTTGGGCAGGCTGTGGCCACATAAGGAATATTATGAGCCGCTGCAATAGCGGGCATATTCTTCTTCCACGTAATCTGTCCCATCTTCATCTTTCCAGCGGGTGAGGTGGTGGTAGAAGCACCAAAGGGTGTCGAGGAGGACCGTTGGATACCTGTGTTCATATAGGCTTCATTGTCGGTGCAGATGTAGATGAAGTCATCGTTTCTCTCGAGGGCCCCTGAAAGGGCCTGCAGTCCAATATCTGCTGTTCCTCCATCTCCGGCCATGGCAAGGGTCACTATCTTTTTGTAAGGGATTCTTCCCTTTCTCATCAGTACCTTTAATGCTGATTCGATGCCTGAAGCCACGGCTGCTGCATTCTCAAAGGCCACATGAAACCAGGGGACTCTCCATGCAGTAAACGGGATAGGAGTGGATACCACCTCCATACATCCTGTGGCAGAAGCAATGATGATGTTTCTACCCAATGCCTTACAAACCAACCGGATAGCCAATGCCTCAGCACATCCCTGGCATGCCCGATGCCCAGGTGCAAAATATTCTTTTTGAGTCAATGTTCTTACAGCATAAACATTTAAATTTTCGGTCATTCTCTCACCCCATAAATTTCAAAACCTTCTTTATTCCCTTCTTCAATTTCAATTTCAGCCTTATCCACCATTTTGACGAAGTCTGAAGGTGCCACATCCCTTCCCCCAAGACCTGCGATGAAGTTATATATCGACGGTCTCTGATGACCTTCATAGAGGGCTGCTTTCAATTCTGATGCGACAGGCCCACAAGCTCCAACAGAGATTGCACGATCAATCACCACTAACTGTTTTGCATTGAGGGAGGCAATTTTAAACGCGTCGAAAGGAAAGGGCCGCCAGAGTCGAATCTTCATGAGCCCAACAGATCTTCCCTCCTCTCGCATTTTATCCACGGCAGCAGAGGCAGTCTCTCCAAAGCTCCCCATGGTAACGAGTAAGGTCTCGGCATCCTCTGCTTTATAGGTTTCAATAGGATGGTAATATCTTCCCGTCATTTCTCCGAAAGCCTTCCACGTTTCTAAGATTTTAGGCATTGAGGATCGGATGGCCACTTCCTGGGCCTTTTTCGTTTCTGTGAAAATACCGGGTAAGGCAATACCACCCATTGTCACAGGTCGATCCGGGTGGAGGCTTAAAACGGGCTTGTATGGGGGTAAAAACTGGTCGATCTTTTCCTGATCAATCAGTTCAATCGGTTCGATCACATGACTCAGGGTGAATCCGTCCATATTGATAATCACTGGGAGGAGAACATTTCTATCTTCACCCAACCGATAGGCAATAAAGACATGATCGTAGACATCCTGGCCGTTTTCCGCGAAAAATTGAATCCATCCGCAGTCCCGAATCGACATCACATCGCTGTGGTCATTCCATATATTGATCGGAGCAGAGAGGGTACGGTTCGCAATGATCATGACGATGGGGAGCCTCAGTGCAGAGGCAATATAGGTAATCTCACTCATCAGGGCCAATCCCTGGGAACTGGTGCAGGTAAAGGATCTTGCTCCGGTAGCCGAACTCCCTAAGCAGACACTCAGTGCAGAGTGCTCGGATTCTACACAAAAGAATTCCGCATCCAGTTCTCCATTGGCAACCAATTCAGAAAGATGTTCAACGACATGCGTCTGTGGAGTAATAGGATAGGCTGAGATCACATCCACATTGGCTTGTTTGACCGCTTCAGCAGCGGCAATCGAAACCTCCATTCCAACCCTCTTCCCCATGATTACTTTTCCTCCTCTTCCAGCACCATGGTGATGGCTCCAGTGGGACACTCTTTCGCGCAGATGCCACAACCTTTACAGTAGAAAAGATCTACAATGAAATAACCCTCTTCGCTCAGGTTATAGGACATATCCGGACAAAAAATATAACACAATCCACAATGAATACAGAGTTCCTTATTGAGAACCGGCTTAAGGGTCTTCCAGTCTCCTGTCCGATATTGATCGGCATTCCCGGGTTCCAACATGGTGGTCCCTATCGGCAGTTCCTTCCACGTCCATTCTAATTCGGGTTTTGTCATGCCCTTCACCTCTTTTTATAGAAATTTATTAAATGAGGACGGTTTCCTGATAGGCCCTTTCGAAAGCAGAGATGTTCTTCTCAGCAATTCTGCCAAACCGCTCCTTTAAAGGAAGAATAAAAGACTCCTTTTTTATTAATTCTGATGCCTTGACCAAAGATCCCAACATCGCTGTATTGGTGATAGGTACGCCAAGAATCTCCATCGCGATCTTAATGGCATCTACGACTGCGAGCCGATTTTTTATCTTCAACAACTCTCTAACTTTTTCAGGAGACTCTTTGCTCGTTGTGACGAGAATACCATTGGGTTTCATCCCAGCGGCAACATTGACGATCTTTAAAAGAGTTGAATCAAGGACCAACACAATGTCTGGCTCATAGACGTTGGCCCTGATTTTAATGGGCTGATCACTAATCCGGCAGAAGGCTACCACAGGTGCTCCCCTTCGCTCCGGACCAAAGCTTGGAAAGGCTTGAGCGTATTTCCCTTCACCAATGGCTGCTAAGGCCAACAGTTCTGCACATGTGACGGATCCCTGGGTTCTCCTGTATTTATTCCAACATAAAAAACATAAAATATTTCAAAAAGTTTTTCAAGAATAAAAAATTCATAAAAATCAAATAGTTAATAAATGGAAATTGGCTTTAAGCCTATACATTAACAAAGAATTATGAACATTGCGTTAGCGCTAACACATAGGTATATCATTGTCAACAAAAATTTCTAAATCTCTTTTCGGCCTTCAAGGGCCTTTGATAGAGTCATTCCATCCGAGTATTCAATTTCACTTCCCATTGGAATTCCATAGGCGATTCTTGTCACTTTTATACCCAGAGGTTTAATGAGATCGGTAAGATAAAGGGCCGTTGTTCCCCCCTCGACAGTGGGATTGGTGGCCAAGATCACCTCAATACCTTCTAAAGGGGAAATCGTACCATGTAACACGTGATACCTCCCATTAAATGTACCTGTGTTTTCGATGGCGATGAGGTCATTCGGTCCTTCAACCACACAAAGGATCTCTGTGGATCGGCGTTCTTCTTGACAAATCCTGCAGGGGTCCTCGTCTGTCAGATTGAAACAGGTTGAGCAAAGCCGGATCTTTTCTTTCACATCCAAAATTGCCCTAGCCAGTTCCTGAGCTTCCGATGAACTGCTCCGCAAAATATGGAAGGCGAGTCTGGAAGCGGTCTTTTTCCCAATTCCTGGAAGTCTCGTCAGGGCTTCTATGAGGTGATCAATGGGCTTGGCATAGGGGACCATTCCATCTGCTCCCTTCCTCAAAATAGACCGGGAATGTTGAGCCCACCAGTGACCTTCTTCATCTCTTCTGTCATCATCTCTTGGGATTTTCGGATGGCCTCATTCACAGCTGCTACAATCAAGTCTTGTAGCATTTCAATGTCTTCTCGATTGACCACTTCTGGGTCGACCCGAATGTTAAGGACTTCCTGCTTTCCATTCATCACGATATTCACCATGCCTCCTCCCGAGCTGGCTTCTACTGTTCTTCCAGCCATCTCCTCTTGGAGTTGAGAAATTTTGGCATGGATCTGTTGAGCTTGTTTGAATATGTTTCCCAAACCTTTTGTCATGCGCTTCTCCTTTTACCTCGTTAGAAATAATGTCTCGCTGCTCCCTCCGGGCCAGGCTCCAGCTCGGAGAGAGGCCCTCCCTCCGGGGCAGAAGCCCCTATGGGGCGGAGCCTGGGTCGGCGGCTGCAGCAGGGTTACATTTTAGAATAATTCCGGTAGGGTTTAATGCCCTGCTCGGTTTCGAGTCGCAACGACTGGAATTTCTAACGGGGTTTACCCCTCCACAATTTTTCCGTTAAAGAGACGGAGAGCCTCTTGGATGATGGGGTTCTCTGATTCTCCTTTCTCCGATCGCCTCTCCAATTCATTGCGGGTCGCTTCTCCTCTATTGAGCACCACTCGCCCCTTTGATCCCACCTCTTGGTTCAATGCTGAAATGACCACCTTCGTCTTTTTTTGAAGATATTCATGACAGATCGATTCCAATTGGGTTCGGTTCTCCCTTTCCAACATTCTCTCGTAGTGAAATGAATCTTTTTCAAAGCCAATCTCAACCTTCTCATCACTGAGATGAACGAGATTCCCCAAGGCCAAGAACGAACCCAATATAGGGTTCCTGGCTCGTGTAAAATCAACCAACTCCTTCCATTTTTCTTCCCAGATTTTCGGAGGGGTTTCGCTAAACTCTTCTCCCTTTTCAAAATCCTCTCTTTTTTCTAAAATCTTTCTCTCGCCGGTTTCTTCCCGGCTCTTTGAGGACGCCTCTCCTTTTTCTTTATCCCTTTCCGAATCTGTTGAATGGGTAACCTTTCCCACAGCAGGGGAGTTTTTTTTCTCCTTTCCTCCCTTAGACGGTTCCTTGTTTTCTAACGCTTCCAACTTCTTCATCATCTCATCGACGGGAAGGATGGGCTGTAGAGTCGCCATTCGAATCAATGTCATCTCCAGCATGGTCCGAGGAAAAGTGGACTGAGCTATTTCTTGTTCTCCTTTCAAAAGAAGGCTGAAGAGATGATTCAGTTGATCGAATTGGAATTTCTCAGCCTGTTTTTTAAATATTTCCAACTCTTCCCCTGTCAATTCCATTAACCCCTCTGGATGTTGACTGACTTTGATGAGAATTAAATTGCGAAGATATTGGAGAAGCTCTCGACAAAAATGCTGGAGGTCGTATCCAAAGTGATAAACAGTCTCGATGATCTTCATACACCGTTCCACATCCTTACTGGCAATGGCTTCTATGGTATCATTGAGAATTTTCCGGTCGATGAGTCCAAGAACTTCGGCAATATCTTCATCCCTGATATTTTTCCCTGCATAAGCGATCACCTGGTCGAGGAGACTTTGAGCATCCCTTAAGCTTCCTTCTGATTCTTGGGCAATAGAAAGAAGGCCTCTCTGACTGATTTGGATCTTTTCTTCTTCTACGATCCGCTTCAGGCTCTCCATGACCTCCCTTAATGGAATTCTCTTAAAATCGTATCGCTGGCATCGTGAAAGGATGGTTGCCGGGATTTTGTGAGGTTCGGTGGTAGCGAAGATAAAGATGATATGTGGAGGAGGTTCTTCCAAAGTCTTCAGTAAGGCGTTGAAGGCCTCGCGGGTCAACATATGAACCTCATCGATGATGTAAATCTTATACCGACTCTTGGCAGGAGTATAACGGACATTCTCTTTCAACTCTCGAATTTCATCAATTCCCCGGTTGGAGGCTCCGTCAATCTCGATCACATCCATCGAAGCCCCGTGGGTAATTTCTTGACAGGTGGTACAGTGATTACAGGGATTAATTTGTGGACCAGTTTCGCAGTTTAAGGCTTTCGCTAAAATGCGAGCGGTGGAGGTCTTGCCTACTCCTCTCGCCCCGGTGAATAAAAAGGCGTGAGCCACTCGTTTTTGTGAAATGGCGTTTTGTAAGGTCTGGGTGATGTGTCGTTGTCCAACGACCTCCTCAAAGGCTTGCGGCCTCCACTTTCTTGCCAACACTAAATAAGATTTATCTTCTTTCCCCATAAGTTATCGTTATCCGCTATCAACTCTTATTCTATAAATAACTTGTTGATAGCCAGGCTCCCCTGCGGCACACAAAGGGGATTACTACCGCTGCTTCCTTCCGGACCTGACGGGGTTTGTAATCTTTTGTTGCGCAGGACCCGACTATCAACAAGATTGAATTACTACATTTAACACTGGCGACCTGAACTACGTTGAGTTCAGGGCTGCCATGCACCCTACGTGGTGTTTTTTATATAATTTGGCGCCCCAAACCATGTGAGGTTTAGGGCTAGCCATGCACCCTACGTGGTGCATGGCGGAGAGGGTGGGATTCGAACCCACGTCTCCTTTCGGGAGAACCGCTTTTCGAGAGCGGCGCCTTAAACCTCTCGGCAACCTCTCCTATTTCAGTTATTAGTTTTTAGTTCGGAGTGTCATCCTGAGCAAAGCGAAGGATCTCTCCTAACTCCTAACGATGGACTGTCTTTTTCGACGTTCTCTTCTTTCTAAAAAAGCCTTTTAAAATATCAGCACATTCCTTCTCAAAAATCCCATGATCAATCTTCAACTTATGATTAAATCCATCACCTCTCAATAATCTAAACTTTGATTCCACTGCCCCAAATTTTGGCTCAAGCGCTCCAAATACCAATCTGGATGAAGCACACATGGGACAGGGTTCAGCCGTTACATACATAACTGTATCGTTCAATCGGTAATTTTTTAAAATCTCCCCTCCTTTTCGGAGAACAAGAATCTCTGCATGTGCAGTGGGATCACTGAGCTCAATGCAACGATTATGATCCTTTGCAAGCACTTGATCTCCTTTTAATAATATGGCTCCCACTGGAACTTCTCCTCTTTGGCCAGCCTCCTCCGCTTCTTCCAGAGCCATCTTCATATATTTCTCGTCGCATTTTATATCTCCTAACATTGTTTTCCCTGGTCGTGTTAAGAATTTTGCTATGGAATTCTAACAAGAAATACTGGAGGAGGCAATAGAAATCCAATACATCCATTTATTAAGAACGTCCGAAATCTAGACTGATGATAGGTGAAAAAAGTTGTACACGAATTTTATTTTTTCACCGATCCTATTAAAATCCTCTCCAATTCATGCCTTTCTTCAGGTGAGCTCATAAAAATTAAAGTATCGCCCTGTTGTAGAATATAATTCTCGCTTGGATTATAAACCCAACCTTCTTCTCTTTTAATAGCAAGCAAGAGTACATTCGGATACTTTTTTAAGTTCAGGGTTTTAATTGGCTTATTGACGAAGGACTCAGTGATCGAAATTTCTTCAATCCGAAGGTTTTTCTCTTGATCCCTCATCATGGTATCAAGAAAGGACACAACAGTTGGCCGGATCATCTCTGAGGCGATTCTCAAACCACCAATGAAGGAAGGGGAGACAATAGCATCCGCTCCAGCTTTTTTTATCTTTTCCATATTCTTTAAATCATTGCACGCGGCAACTACTTTTACACCCGGGTTGAGGGTTTTTGCTGTTAGGCTGATGACAAGGTTTTCGTTGTCATCCCCTGTTACTGCAAACAATCCCTGTGCATCGTTGATCCCAGCTTTAATCAGGAGGTCACTATCTGTGGGATCTCCCTCAAGAAACAGCTCATTCTCTAAATTACCGATAACCCTTTCCGCTCTTGCCTTGTCGTGGTCCACGATGACATAAGGCCTTTGTGTGCTATTAAGTTCTTTTGCAATATAAAACCCCACACCCTCTACACAGCAAATGATGTAGTGCTGCTTCAATTTGCCAATTACTTTTTCCATCTTCCTCCTCCAAAATATTTCTTGCAGTCGCCCCTCTACCATAAAGGCAGTGACATTTGAAAATAAATAGGCCGCTATACCAATGCCCGAGAAAGCGATAAACATGGTGAATACTCTCCCCATGGGTTTATTGGAGAGATCTATAATTTCACCATATCCAATGGTAGTAATGGTAATGATCGTCATGTAAAGGCAATCAATGATGGAATAACGGCCTCCACCGATAATCAAATAACCCACAGTGCCGATCAGCAAAACGATGGCTAAGGCTGCGAAAAGACCGAGATTCTTTCTAGCGAATTGTAAGAGGAACTCTTTTATCATTTTTTTGTGAACAGAGAATTTCTCTGAAGTGCTAAAGACAAAGCAATCACATTATAATAACTGGCGCGCCCAGGGTGATTCGAACACCCGACCTGCGGATTCGTAGTCCGACGCTCTATCCATCTGAGCTATGGGCGCCTGTATTAATCATTTATTTCTTTTTTGGAGGGGGAGGTTGAATAATCTTCATTTGGTAACCTACATTACGCCTCCCATCAAACCTATATTCTACTCTGACCCATTCACCTATACCGGGCAAGCGGGGAGGAATATATACGGTGTTTCTTCCCACAGCGAACTGAAGGACCTCCCCTTTTACTCCTTCAACACTGACGGCCCCTCTTTGAATTGCAACCACTTTACCCACAAAAGTTGAATAGGGTTGTGCTGAAGTTATTGCTGCTCCGATAACGAAAAGGATTGTAAAAATGATTAATCCCATCATCCATTTTTTGTAAATCTTCTTCATGATCCCTCCTC
>PDVH01000274.1_pt1 | contig 13299 bp, 14 predicted proteins | sample 1369781 | NCBI WGS metagenome assembly PDVH01 (sample SAMN07795378, study PRJNA414565) | Alkali sediment metagenome, whole genome shotgun sequencing project. | isolation source: glacial lake sediment | place: Bosnia and Herzegovina: Donje Bare Lake | collected 2016-06
TGGAGGTTGACAGCCCTATTTTAATTTGATTTAATTAAAATAGAACTCAGATGAAAAAAGCCCAAACCAAAATCACTGCCATTATTCCCGCACGATATGGTTCGACTCGTTTTGAGGGGAAACCCCTTGCCGACATTCTCGGCAAGCCGATGATTCAGCACGTCTATGAGGGGGTGCGCCAATCGAAATTGATTGATGAGGTGATCGTCGCCACAGATGACCAAAGAATCATAGAGGCTGTTAAATCCTTTGGTGGAAAAGCAATCATGACCTCCCCGACCCACTTTACTGGAACGGACCGGGTGGCAGAGGTTGCCAAGAAACTCAAATCCGAAATCGTCGTCAATGTCCAGGGAGACGAACCTTTAATCAAGGGCTCGATCATTGACGAGGCCATCCGTCCCCTTCTGAAAGACGAAACCCTTGACCTTTCAACTTTAATGACGAGGATAGAAGACCCAAAGGATTGGCTTAACCCCCATATCGTGAAAGTCGTGGTGGATCAAAAGAATTTTGCACTTTATTTCTCTCGGTCTCCCATCCCCTTCCCCCGGGATCTCCATATTGGACGACTGGAATCCAGTCCCTTTGGAACGAACAGACCTCTTCCTAAAAGGGTGTTCAAACATATCGGCGTCTATGTATTTCGTCGGAAATTCCTCCTCCAGTTCTCGAAAATGAAGCCCACCCCTCTGGAAAAGCTTGAAAAACTTGAACAACTCCGGGCTTTGGAAAATGGTTACCGAATCAAAGTCACCCCTGTCAGTTATGAACCCCTATGCGTGGATACCCCTGCGGACCTGCAAAAAGTAATTACTTATCTCTCCCATCCCCAATAAAACTCTCCTCCGACTCCTGAGAATACCTAACAAGATGTTTTAATTGTGTTTTATTCATTTTTACCATTTCTCCCCTCCCAAGCAGAAATGACAAAAAATGTAAATTCTGGGATTGATTTTTCCATAATTTTAGTGTATAGTTATAATACTTTCCTAAAGTGAAAAAATGAACCCAAGAGAAACCATACCCCGTCTTTTCATTTTTATTTTCCTTTTTATTCTTCTTTTCGTTTTTGCCTGCTCCAGGCCATCCTGGTTTCCGATTAAAAAGGGATCACCTTACATGGCAAAAACGAAAGAATTGCTGGATAAAGAGGTGGTCATTATCGATAAGGAAGAATATGTCAAGGTCTTAAACCCAAGAGCCTCTGAGGGGAAAGATCAACCCAAATACCTCTATATTCCTGTTAATGAATACCTCTCGAATAAACAAACTTATACCACTCCATCCATTCGGATGGAGGAAGTTAAAAAAGAGTCCTCTGCTACTTCCACAAAACCGTCGTCTTCTTTAGAAGAGGAGGTCCTCGTTGTATCTCCATCGAAACCTAAGTTTCCAGGTTTAAAGAAAAAAATCTTGATCACTTATTTTGATGATCGGACCACTGAGGGTGAAGAGGTGCTCGGAGACTGGGTGGCTGAAAAACTGATGAAAGAGGTCAACCGGAGGTCTCTACAGATCCTCTTTGTCGACTACCAAATGGTTAAAGAATTTCTTGAAAAAAAGGGTACCCATTTGAAGGATCTGGAGACACCCAAAGTCCTCCAATATCTCAATGAGGTCTTTGGGGTTCATGCCCTCGTGGCTGGGCAACTCTCAGGTCCCTATGTCTTCACCACCAAGACGGACAAGGATAAAGAAGGGACGGCTTCAGCCATTATCAGAATAGACATGAGGTTAGTGGATACTTTTTCTGGTAAAACCCTTAAAAACCTATCCGCCAACAATCCCATCATCGCTACCAAAGAAAGTGGATCTTTTTCCGGAGAGAAGGCTAAAGTCAAGGCGATCGATCTCACCATTGCTAACCTGGGACGCTCCCTTGCCAGAGAATTAGATAACGTGGATTGGTTTTGCCGGATCGCCAAGGTAGAAGGTGAGCAGGTCTACGTCAATGCCGGAAAATTAACCGGCCTTAAGGTGGGAGATGTGATGGAGGTGTTTCGGCCCGGCGGATCTGGAGAAAGAGGAGAGGTCAAAGGTAAAATTAAAATTTCGGACTTCTTCGGGATAGACGCCTCAATGGGCAGATTGATACAAGGAAAGAACCCCGATGTAAATGACATTTTAAAACTGGCCAAAATTGAAGGGACCTAATTCTCCCGCGTGGCTTTCCTCCTCCCTCAATAAAAAGCTGGGTTAGCCATCATCAAAACTGTCCCTTTGGGAAGTCATCCCCCGTTGCCATGACAGGGTTCATCTTTGGATTGAAATTGTCATTTTTCTTATCGCCAGGAAGGAGGTTTTAAATTTATGTTCCAGATTGGTGACAAAGCGGTTTACCCAGGGCATGGGGTTGGAGTCATTGAAGCCATTGAGTCCAAGCGGATCTCTGGTAAAGAGCAAATCTTTTTCATCCTCCGAATTTTAGAAAACGGGATGACCATTATGATTCCCCGGGACAATGTGGAGGCAGCCAAGCTGAGAGGGGTCATTCGAAAAATTGACGTTCGAAAGGTCATCGGAATCCTCAAGGACCGGGACGTCACCATCGATAATCAAACCTGGAACCGGAGATACCGTGAGTATATGGAAAAAATCAACACCGGTTCGATCTATGGCATTGCTGAAGTGCTGCGAGACCTCCATCTTCTGAAAGAGGAAAAAGAACTCTCCTTCGGGGAGAGGAAAATCATGGATGTGGCCAAAAATCTCCTGGTCAAGGAACTGGCGATCGCCCGGGATGTGAAAGAGACAGATATTTTGAGGGAGATTCATTCGATTTTTGGATCATAACCACTCCAAAATCCCTATCATTCGTTGTAATTGAAATCTTTTCTCAAACCATCCAATCATGGAAAGGAGGTGAATACATTGGGCTTATGGATTCTTCGTATCCTATTATTCCTCATCTGCGGAATCAGCGGGTATACCTTAACCAAAGAAATTTCTCCCACTCCACCCATTCCCCTTTTGGGACTCATCGGCGGGCTTTCCCTTGCAGCATTGACCCTTCTGATGGAGAAAGGGTTGAAAAAAATCCCTCTAAGAAATCTTTTAGGAAGCTTTATCGGATTGATTCTCGGCATCATGGTAGCCAATCTCCTTTCTAACGTCTTTTTCTCCAATCTATATAATAACTATCAACAAACCGTTCTTCCCCTTTTAAGTGCACTTTACGGGGTTTGCGGATATATCGGTCTACGAATCGGCTTTAAGAAGGGAGAAGAAATTCACCTGCTCGGTTGGAAATTCTTCTCGAAAAACGTTCCTCAAAGTGGAAATACAAAGATTTTGGATACCAGTGTGATCATTGATGGCCGCATCGCCGACATCACAGAAACTGGCTTTTTGGAGGGGGCATTGATCATCCCTCAATTCGTTCTGAATGAACTCCAACACATTGCCGATTCCTCCGATTCCATCAAACGGACGAGGGGCAAACGAGGGTTGGAGGTTCTCCACCACATCCAAAAACAGTCCGGTGTGGAGGTTCGTATTGTGGACAAGGATTATCCTGCGGTCAAAGAGGTTGATTCAAAATTGATTGAATTAGCCAAGGAAATCCACGGAAAAATCATCACGAATGATGCGAACCTCAATAAGGTGGCAGAGCTCCAGGGGATTGAGGTGTTGAACATCAATGAGTTAGCCAATTCGTTAAAACCCGTGGTGCTCCCCGGAGAGGAGATTAATGTCAAGATCCTCAAAGAGGGAAAAGAAATGGGACAGGGAGTTGCCTATCTGGATGACGGGACAATGATTGTGGTCGACAATGGGAGGAGACAGATGGGAAAGACGATCGATGTCATCGTCACCAGCGTTCTCCAAACCCCTGCAGGGAGAATGATCTTTGCTCGCATCAAGGAGGAGGCAAATCGGGAAACCAAGGGGAAGGATTACTATTACCCTTTGGACAGTGAATTTTAAACTATATTTGGAATGATGGAATTTAGAATTATGAATTAAGAGTGATGAGTTATGAATTCAAATTTTAAACTCTAAATTCTAAACTTATAATTCATTATTAAACTATTCCAATACTGCATGGGGTTTACATTTGAACGATGAAAGCAGACGCAGTGATCGTCTCCGCTGGAAAGGGCGTTCGCTTCGTAGAGGGGAAGAAGAAACAATTCTATTCCCTTGCGGACAAACCCATTCTCGCCCATACCCTTGATAAATTCGAGACCTGTTCTCTCATCCGCTCCATCCTCCTGGTGGTTGGCCAGGAGGATATGGATTTCTGTTTGAAAGAGGTCATCGAAAAATATAAATTCCAAAAGATATCCCAGATCGTCCCGGGTGGAAAGCGAAGGCAGGAGTCTGTAAAAAATGGAATGGATGTCCTTCCAAAGGATACAGACATTGTGGTGATTCATGACGGGGTCCGGCCTTTCGTCTCCAAAGCAATGATCGAGGATTCGATCCATTCCGCTGTACGATATGGGGCGGTGGTATTAGCCATGCCGGTAAAGGACACCATTAAGATGTCTCATCCGGATGGAACCGTTCTCAAGACATTGGACCGGGAATCCCTTTGGCAGGTCCAGACCCCGCAAACCTTTCAGGTCAATATCATCAAAGAGGCTTACCATCGAGCCACAGAGGATGGGTTTATTGGGACGGACGACGCCTCTCTTGTTGAACGAATGGGGGGGAAGGTTCATATCCTTCCAGGATCCTACACCAACATCAAAATAACAACCCCAGAAGACCTGTTATTGGCCAATCTCTTTGTCAAGATAAATCAACTGACAAAGGAAGAACCGGCAGGAGAGTCAAAAAAGAAATGAGAATGGGTTTTGGATATGACGTTCATCCTTTTGTTTCGGGCCGACCATTAGTCCTGGGAGGGATAAAAATTCCTTATCTCTTTGGGTTGAAGGGGCATTCGGATGCGGATGTCCTCATCCATGCTATCTGCGACGCCTTGCTGGGAGCCATCGCAGAGGGAGATATAGGAAGACACTTTCCAGACACGGATCCTCAATATCGAGATATCAAAAGCACGGTTCTTTTAAAAAAGGTTATGGACAAGGTGAAGGAGAAAGGGTTTCACCCTCTCAATATTGATGCCACCATTGTGGCTCAAAAACCAAAATTCTCTGATATCATTCCCAGGATGGTAAAAGAGATTGCAGATGTCCTGGAGATTGAAACGGAGAGGGTCAATGTAAAAGCCACCACGACAGAGGGATTGGGATTTATTGGTCGAGAAGAGGGAATCGCTGCCTATGCCGTGGCCTTGCTTGAGGAAGGCTAAGTGCATTAAACTTATAGTGTTGGCAAATCTAAACTTTCCGTATATATTAAATAAGCACCAAATACCAAGCACCAAATAACAAACAAATCCCAATGTCTAAAATTCTAAACCCTAAACAGAATTGTTTTGGTCATTGGAAATTTAAATTTGGAATCTATTTGGGATTTGAGATTCCGAGCCTTTCAACTTATCTGGCTACGGATATATCTTTCAAAAAGATTAATAAAGGGTCCCGATGATTCCAAATGTTCGAGTCCGTTTCGCTCCTGCCCCGACCGGCCTTCTCCATATCGGAAATGCCCGGACTGCTCTTTTCAATTTTCTCTTTGCCAAACGTCACCAAGGAACTTTTGTCCTCCGTATTGAAGATACAGACATCGAGAGATCGACGGAACCCTCCATCGATCGTATTATAGAAGACCTCAAATGGCTGGGGATTTCCTGGGATGAAGGTCCTGACCGAGATGGATCGAATGGTCCTTACCGTCAATCTCAACGCTTATCCATCTATCAGGAATTTGCCAACCGTTTATTTCAAGAAGGAAAGAGCTATAAGTGTTTTTGTTCCGAAGAAAGACTGGAGAAGCTTAGAAAAGAACAACTCTCCAAAGGGAAGATGCCCCGGTATGATGGACGATGTCGCTCACTCTCTGAAGAGGAGATTGCCAAAATGGAATCATCGGGTCTCCAGTCCGTCCTCCGGTTTCACGTCGGAGGAGGACCGATCCTCTTCGAAGACCTCATCCATGAAAAGATGAATTTCGACTCTGCCGGAATTGGCGATTTCATCATCGTACGCTCAGATGGGATGGCCGCCTATAATTTTGCTTGTGTTCTTGATGACCACTTGATGGCCATCACCCATGTCATCCGAGGAGAAGACCATCTTTCCAATACACCCCGACAGATCCTCCTCTATCAGGCCTTATCCTGGCAACCCCCTACTTTCGCTCACCATCCGCTGATCCTTGGTCCGGACCGGGCCCCATTGAGCAAGCGTCACGGTGCGACAGCCATCTCACAATATCAAGAGGAGGGCTTTTTACCAGAGGCCCTCCAGAATTATCTCGTTCTCTTAGGTTGGACACCTCCTTCAGGAGAGGAAATCCTCCCGCTGCAAAAGATGGTGGAGGATTTCTCAATCCAAGCCGTTTCAAGAAGTGCTCCCATTTACAATCGTAAAAAATTGGAGTGGCTGAACAGTTTCTACATCCGGGAAAAAGAGGAACCACAACTTTCCGAAATTTTAATTCCTTACCTCCATAAGGCTGGGTTACGGATCGATCAAATGGATCGCCCATGGCTTAATCAAATTTCAGGGGTTTTAAAAGAAAACCTGGTCATCCTTTCACAGGTGGAGGAATACCTGGGTATCTTCTTCGATGAAAAATTCTTCTTCGAAGACGGAGCCAAAACGATCCTCCTGGATCCCAGAAATCGGGAGACTCTTCGTTCAGTCCTCGGCATCTTGGAGGACCCCTCAGAAATCACATCGGACGGGCAGATCTCTCTGCTTGCTCAATTGGAAAAAAAGACAAAGCGGAAGGGAAAAGATCTCTATGCCCCCCTTCGGGCAGCGGTCACTGGAAAAACAAAAGGACCTGAATTGGTCAAAACACTCCCTCTCCTCGGAAAGGAGAGGATCATTAAGCGTTTGAAAATGGCGTTGGAGGTCTCTTAATGAGATGATGACGTAAAGTGTAAGACGTAAGGTGTTATCACTTTACGCTTCACACTTTACTCTTTACGATGAGGCAAATTCATGACCATCCGTATCCATAACACCTTGACTGGCAAAAAAGAAGATTTCATTCCCCTCCATGAGAAAAAGGTGGGGATGTATGTCTGTGGAGTAACGGTCTATGACCTTTGCCACATCGGCCATGCCCGCTCTGCCATCGTCTTCGATACGATCTATCGCTATTTTCGATATCGAGGATATGACGTGACCTTTGTCCGAAACTTTACTGATATTGACGACAAGATCATCAGACGGGCCAATGAGGAGGGAGTGGATTATAAGACCATTGCAGAAAAATGTCGAACCCAAGGCCACAGAGCATATCCCGGAAATGATTCAGTTGATCTCAACCCTCATTCAAAAAGGATTTGCGTACCCGGGCGGTGGAGATATCTTCTATTCAGTTGAGAAATTTAAAGATTATGGAAAACTCTCCAAAAGGAACTTGGAGGATATGAAAGCCGGTGCTCGGGTGGATATTGATGAAAAGAAGGAAAATCCCCTTGACTTCGCCCTTTGGAAAGCCAGCAAACCCGGGGAACCTTTCTGGGAAAGTCCCTGGGGAAAAGGAAGGCCGGGTTGGCACATCGAATGCTCTGTAATGAGCCAGAAATATTTGGGAGAGACGTTCGATATCCATGGGGGTGGAAGAGATCTCACCTTCCCTCACCATGAAAATGAAATTGCTCAGTCCGAAGCGGCCACCGGGAAACCTTTTGTCCGATATTGGATTCATAATGGCTTTGTCAACATCAATAAAGAAAAGATGTCCAAATCCCTTGGGAACATTTTAACGATCAAAGAAATCCTCAAAGATTGGCACCCAGAGGTGCTTCGACTCTTCTTTCTTTCCCACCATTACCGCAGCCCTGTGGATTATTCGGAGGATAGCTTTGTTGAAGCCAAATCAGGGTCGGATCGGTTTTATAGTACTTTGTATGCAATTCAGGAGGAACTGAAGAAACCCCTATCACAGAAAAAACTCGATTCCTCTGTTATTGAGCATTGTCGTCAAGCCATTGAATCCTTCCATGCCCAATTTGAAGAAGCGATGGACGACGATTTCAATACGGCCCAAGCTTTAGGATATTTCTATGATCTCCAAACCCATTTAAATAGCCTCCTGAGCATTTCAAAAGGCAATCCCACCGAAGAGATCGCCTCAATATTGAAACAAGGACTTGACCACTTCATTATGAAAGGATGGGTATTCGGACTATTCCGGGAGGATCCAGAGAAATATCTGGATCAGCAGAAAAAAGAGGGATTGAAAAGACTTAAACTCACAGAGGAAGAAATATTTCGTTCTATTGAGGAAAGGAATCTGTCTAGGAAAGAGAAGAACTGGAAAAGAGCAGACGAGATACGAAATGATCTTCTTTCAAAAGGAATCGTTTTAGAAGATACTCCCTCCGGCACGAATTGGAAATTGAAATAGAGACCATTCCATCATTCCCTGCCTACCGGCAGGCAGGCACTATTCCATTATTCCCGTTGCAAAGATGTTATTCTCTTTTCATCCATCGGATCAATGCAGTCACTTGTGTGGTCAGGTAGGAAACCATGATGATCAGAAGGATCAACAGGAACGTATTGGTATTGACGATCCATAATACATTCATCTTCACCCCTCCTTCGTATTTTTGAAACAGTATGACGACGACGCTCCTCTTTGTCAAGATTTAAAAATAGGGACACATACCATTTATTACGAATTGTTTGAGTTGGGCACACCTCCGATTTTTTCAAAAATGAAGGAGTCGGCTATCAGCAATTGGCTAAGAGCCATAAGCCAATATTTCCGCTTGTCTCTCTGTTGCATTTCTGATATATGTTAGGTCAATTATGTTAGCCAAGGTCATCAGCAGTGCGGTTTTTGGAATCGATGCCTATGTGGTAGAGGTGGAGGTGGACATTGCTCAGGGTCTTCCCACCTTTGCAACCGTGGGCCTTCCCGAAGGTGCAGTCAAGGAATCAAAGGACAGGGTCAAGGCAGCCGTCAAGAACTGCGGCTACGACTTTCCCTCCCGACGAATCACTGTTAATCTCGCTCCAGCCGATGTCAAGAAGGAAGGGGCAGCCTTCGATCTTCCCATGGCCATTGGCATCCTGGCGGCGACCGAAGTAGTTCAAAAGAGCAAATTGGCTCATTATTTCATTTTAGGTGAACTCTCCCTTGACGGACAGGTCAAACCCATCAGAGGCACACTTCCCATTGCTGTGGCCGCAAGAGATGCGGAATTAAAAGGTCTCCTGCTCCCCAGGGAAAATTCTAAAGAAGCAGCCGTGGTGAAAGGAATTGATATCCTTCCTCTGGATACTCTTTCTGACTGCGTTCAATTTTTAAATGGAAATTTTCAGATCAATCCAGTCGCAGTTGATCTCAATGAAATCTTCAAGACGGAAATGAATTATCCCATTGATTTCAATGATGTGAAAGGCCAGGAGCATGTGAAGCGTTGTCTGGAAGTAGCCGCCGCAGGGGGTCACAACGTCATCATGATCGGTCCCCCTGGTTCTGGAAAAACCATGCTTGCTAAACGTCTGCCAACGATTCTGCCCGATATGAATTTTGAAGAAAGTCTTGAAACCACAAAGATACATAGCGTGATGGGGTTGATCCCTCCAGGTAGCGCCCTCATTGTCACTCGACCGTTTCGAAGTCCTCATCACACGATCTCTGATGCAGGTTTGATTGGAGGAGGACAGATCCCCAAGCCCGGAGAGGTCAGTCTTTCTCATAACGGAGTCCTTTTTTTAGATGAATTGCCTGAATTCAAGAAGAATGTTCTGGAGGTAATGCGTCAACCTTTAGAAGAGGAAAAGGTGACGATTGCTCGAGCAGCTACGTCCATCACCTACCCTGCTCGGTTCATGCTGGTCGCTGCCATGAACCCCTGCCCGTGCGGTTATTATAGTGACCCCAACAATGAATGCACCTGCACGATTCCCCAAATTCAACGTTATCGTTCTAAAATCTCCGGTCCCTTAATGGACCGAATCGATATTCATATTGAAGTCCCCGCCGTTAAGTATCGGGATCTGGCAAGTCGTGAAGCCGGCGAGTCTTCCAAAGAGATGAAGAGACGGATCGATGAGGCCAGAAAGACTCAATTAGATCGGTTCAAAGGCCTGAAGATCTACTGCAATGCACAGATGACCAATCGCCATATCAAGAAGTTTTGCCAGATCGATGAAACAAGCCAGAAATTGCTGGAGATGGCCATTGATAAATTTGGGTTAAGCGCCCGTGCTTATACACGCATCCTGAAGGTGGCCCGAACCATTGCCGACCTGGAAGGTCAGGAAAATATCCAACCCGCACACCTCTCCGAAGCTATTCAGTATCGCACTTTAGACAGAAACCTGGTTGCATAAAACCTAGGAATGTGCCAAAGTGATGTGAACGAATTTATTTCTGAGGGGAAATACTCCTCTCAATCTATATCAAGAGGAAGATCATTTCGTGAAGAAGATAGGTATCAAGGGAACAGGTTCTTATATTCCCAGACGAATCGTTCCTAATTCGTATTTTGAAAAAATCATAGACACCACTGATAAATGGATCGTCTCCCGTACCGGAATCCAATCACGCAGAATGATCGAACCGGGTCAGGCACTCACCGACTTGGCCACCCCCGCCTCTGAACGTGCCCTCGAAATGGCTGGCCTCCCTCCTGAAAAACTGGACATCATTATTGTGGGAACCTCCTCAGCAGATTTGTTGACCCCCTCGGCGGCCTGTATCCTCCAGCATCGACTGGGGGCAAAAAATGCTGTGGCCTTCGACGTCAATGCAGCCTGCCCAGGATACATCTATGGCTTGGCAATTGCCCAGAAGTTTATGCAGGACGGTTCACACCACCACGCTCTTGTGGTAGGTGGAGAAGTCATCTCCAATCGGATCAACTTTAAAGATAGATCCACCTGCGTCATTTTTGGGGACGGGGCAGGCGCCACTGTTCTGGGACATTCCAACGGAAATCAAGAGGGAGAGATCCTAACTATCGATCTCAACTCTGATGGGAACCTCTGGAATCTACTCTATATGCCTGGAGGGGGATCACGCAACCCTCCTTCTTATCAGATGTTAGATGAAGGTCTCCATTATTTAAAAATGCAAGGAAACGAGGTCTTTAAATATGCCATTCGTACAATGGTGGATGCCGCTCGTAGGGTGATGAAATCAAAAAAAATAACCAGCAAAAAAATAGACTGGTTCATCCCCCATCAGGCCAATATGCGAATTATGGAGGAGGTTGCCAATCGTCTCGAAATCCCTATGGATAAGGTGATTGTAACTGTCCATAAGTACGGTAATACTTCCGCAGCTTCCATCCCAACAGCCCTGGATGAAGCAGTTCGAAGTGGTAAGATCCAACGTGGCGATCTGGTTTTGGTGAATTCCTTTGGTGCAGGTTTTACCTGGGCAGCCGCATTGCTCAGGTACTGATTTCGTCCGAAACCATCCAATACCGAATCCTGGACAGGAATCTGGTTGCCTGAATCAGCTATCAATCCTCCCGAGCTCGTTCAAAATGACCTATCAAGATGTTATCTCATACAAATCCATACGTTATTACGATTGTCTGACCCCACTTTATTTTAATGGTGGTGGATGAATAGAGAAAAGTTGATGGGACAGAAAGTACTGCCGCTGATGCCGAAGGGTTAGCGGTTTTTTTATTTCTCTAAATTTCTTTTGATTTACTAATTAATTTCGGAGCTTATAGGTGCCTATTCTTTAGGCGAAATGGTGTAGAAGGCATCTGTCTAGAGGGAGAGAATCTAATTCCACAGGTATTCAACATCTCTTGTGTATTTCACAACCAACCATCCCATGCATCAGCCAACTCTGCAAAAATTTCCTTAGCTCGTTCATCGCTACCCCATGTAGAATAGACAGTCCGTGGTGCTCTATATTTATCTATAATTCTTAAAAGGCATTCCCTAAAGGCGTGTTCAGTGGGTGCCGATATAATGACGACTGTTTGGGTCACCTCCTCTAAAGGTTTATTTCCAGTTTCCTCTAAAACCATTTTCCCCTCGGTAAACAAATCTTTTCCCTCAACCTCATTTAAAGTGATATTCACACCACATTGATGAGCGATTTTTTCCAGGTCTTCCCGCTTTATTTCAACTAAAGCATCGCCAGGATACCATCTTAACTTTCCCGTAAGAGTCTGCATGGCTATCACCCCCTGGTGTTGTGTCTTAAAAATAACTTTAGGAAATGTCCTCCCTCACCCAAGACCCTCATAGCAGTCTTTCAGGACTTAGCCCCCTTGAGATATTCACGGTACCTTTCCCTTCTCTCCTTTGTGATGTCCCTTGTTCTGTTAAAGTAATCTCGGGAAGGTTTAATATGATAAGTGAAGTGCCGGTATATGTTTTCCACAGTGAAGCGATGATTCGATATCCCATTTTCGTCAAAACGAACTCTAACCTTTTCTCCCTCAACAAGTATTTTACCTCTTATTCCACAAACCCCACACTCTACGGTCTCATTGTCTCGTAAAATTCGAAGTACCCTGTCCTGGCAGATAGGGCAGAGTCCAGGCTCCCCACGGTAAGAGGTGTCTCCTGTTTTCACGGCTTTCGCTACCTCCTTACCCATTTCCCGTGCCTTGGCCAAAACCTTATCATAAAGCACCACTTCATTGATTGCCTGGGTGTGTATCAAAGCGCGATCAATAACCTCCATCCCTAGAAAAAGGAGTAATAGATTGGGTTGTAGAAAAGCATAAGGCGTCCAACCTCTTGTGGCATAAGGGACAATAATCACAGCAGGTTTACCTCTCGCTTTAGACCGGAAATTAACAGAGAATGCCCTATCAATGAATTGTTTAATAATCGCTGTGCTCTCTAAGATGTAACAGGGAGATCCCAGAACAAGCCCGTCATTCTCAAATATTTTATCCATGATGAAGTTAAAATCGTCCTTCAGGTTACACCGCGTATTTCCGAAAACACATGGAGCCAACCCATCGCAAGGCAATACTTTGTAATCCGTCAGTCTTAGCATTTCGACTTGTGCCCCTTCCTCCTCAGCTCCCATTAAAGCTTCTTTGACGAGGATCTCTGTATTCCCTAGTTTCCTTTCGCTTCCATTCAAACCAAGTATTTTCATGACACACCTCCGATTTCGGGATGGTTTGGGTCCTTAATTCACTGAAAATATTTTTGTCAGGTGGATCAATTGGAGGGGATGTTTTAGCATTCCTTCGATCTTGAGGTTCCCGAGGAGGAGTTTTTTCAAGAGTTCCCTCCCGGTCCTGTCAAAATAATTTGG
>PDVH01000275.1_pt1 | contig 13250 bp, 10 predicted proteins | sample 1369781 | NCBI WGS metagenome assembly PDVH01 (sample SAMN07795378, study PRJNA414565) | Alkali sediment metagenome, whole genome shotgun sequencing project. | isolation source: glacial lake sediment | place: Bosnia and Herzegovina: Donje Bare Lake | collected 2016-06
GGATGAAGGTTGAAGAGGAATGAAGAGGTACGCTTACATGGCAGCTTCCGGATGCCGTCCTGTTTGTTGATGCCATTTACAAAACAAGCGGCGGCAAAATTGATAAGAAGGCAATCAGGGAGCAGTATAAAGACATCTACACGGCAAGCACATAGAGTTTTCCCGTTGTTTTTTCTTAAACCTGTCCGTGCCGCTTCATCTTGCGATGAGGAGGCTCTTTGTATTTTTAACCGAACAATTTTCTCTTTTCCTGAGCCGCGGAAACCAGATACGGCGCGGCCTTGAAACGTGCACCCCATTTTGATTCAAGCTTCCCAAAGGTTTCCACAACACAATCAACCCCCATCTCATCGATGGCATGAAGAGGGCCGCCCCTGAAGGGGGGAAATCCAATGCCGAAGATCATCCCCATCTCCGCGTCCACGGCATTTGTCACAATATTCTCGCCCATGCAGAATCCGACTTCATTGAGCAGGTACATGACGATCCGGTCCTGAATCTCTTGTCTTGTTAGTTTCCTGTCCACCCGTGATGCGAACAGTGGATAAACGGTCTCGTCAACCCCTTTTTTCTTGCCTTCCTCATAGACATAAAAGCCCCTGCCGTTCTTCCTTCCCAGTCTCCCGTCCGTGACGGTTACCTTTGTGAGGTCATCGGAAAATCTTTCTGGATACACCTGCTTCATGATTGTCGTCACATGGGCGCCAACGTCATGGCCGACCTCATCGAGAAGAGTAATAGGTCCCACTGGAAATCCGTACTCCACAATCACCTCATCGATCGTTTTCACGTCGGCGCCGTCATTCAAGCAGCTGAGGGCCTCCACGAGATAAGCCCCCACAGCTCTCGTCGTGTAAAAACCGTAACAGTCGTTAACAACAATGGGAAGCTTTTTCGTGGCATGGGCAATGGCAACAGCGGTCACAACAGTATTCTCCGATGTCTTTGCGCCCTTGATAATTTCGAGGAGCGGCATCCGGTTGACCGGTGAAAAGTAGTGCATCCCGATGAAACTCTCGGGTCTCTCCGATGCTTTGGCGAGTTCAGAAATGGCAAGCGACGACGTGTTGGATGCAAAGACACAATGTTTTGGTATATATTTTTCCACTTCCTTAATTGTATTATGCTTGAGATCCATGTTCTCAAAAACAGCTTCAATCACCATATCGACATCGCGGAATGACTCATAATCCAGAGTGGGCTCAAGAAGCGCCATTATTTCTCCCGCTTTTGATTCAGTCATCCTCCCTTTCTGAACATCCTGGTTTAGTATTCCCCGAATGTACTCAACCCCCCGTTTCAACGCTTCATCACTCACATCTTTCATAACAGCCTTCCGTCCGGAAGCTATGATGCTATGCGCAATTCCCGATCCCATGAGGCCCGCGCCAAGGACGCCGACTTTTTTCACGTCAGCTGGCTTTATAGAACGGTCGGAAGACCCATAGACTTTTGTCATGGCGTTCTGCATCAGGAATAGATCAACGAGGCCCCTGGCTTCAGGGCTGCAGAGGACTTCGGCAAAAACAGCCTGCTCCGCCTGCAGGCCCGCTCTGAAACCCTTCTCTGCGCCTTTTTCCACGGCATCGATGATCTTCATGGGTGAACGCACGTGACCTTTTGTCTGTTTCAACGTCATCTGGCGCGCCACCTCAAAGATCTTTTCCCTAGTTTCCGGATTTTTCTCATTATCATTAATTCCATAACGGTAGCTGTCTGCAAACCATGGTCTTCTGTAATCGGCACCGGAGTTTATTTTTTCCATGAGAAAATTTTTCACTGCGTCGGCAAATCCCTGGGCGGGTACAACAGCATCTATTACTCCCAGCTTTAGAGCTTCGTCCGGTTTAAGGGATTTCCCGGCACAGGCAAGCGAGAGCGCGTTCTCTACGCCGACAAGCGCCGGCAGTCTCTGGGTTCCACCACCACCGGGAAGCACACCTAACTTAACCTCGGGAAGGCCGATCTGTACTGACTTGTGCTCCATGGCAACCCGCCACCTGCACGCCATGGCCAGCTCTAATCCCCCACCGAGACAAACGCCATTTATCGCCGCCACCGTATGCATCTTCAATTCTTCAAGGCGGTTAAAGGGCACATGCGCATTCTTAGCAAAGGTCTTGCAATCTTCAGGAGTCTTCAATGTCTTCAGCCACTTGATATCGGCACCAGCGATAAAGACGCCCGGCTTGGCGCTCTCCAGAATGAGACCCTTTATCCGGCCGTCTTTTTCTATCTGCCCGAGAATTTCAAGAAATTCCTCCACGAATACGGCTGAAAGGGTGTTAACTCTTTCATCGGGATTATCAAGGACCAGATGGGCGATACCGTCTCCATTCAGTTTCAACTGCATCAGCTTTGCCATATATTTCTCCTTTCAATGCATCCGGAAATCGAAAACAGAATAACGATTTTAGAGCTCCATCATTCTGCCCACGATCACTTTCATTACTTCTGTAGTTCCCGCGAATATCGGAATTACCCTTACATCCCTTGCAAACCGGCATATGGGATATTCTTCCATATATCCATAGCCTCCGTGGAGCTGAACACAGTGGTAGGCCACTCGGTTGGCCATTTCGGGAATCCATGCCTTCGCCATGGTGACTTTCATCACAATATCTTCTCCGGCAATGTAGTCTTCGATAAGAGAATCAAGGAAAGTCCTTCCCAACTCAATTTCCGTGGCCATTTCGACAATCTTGAACGTGTTATGCTGGAACGAGCTTATGGGCTTTCCGAAAATTGTTCTTTCCCTTGAGTACTTGATTGTCATCTGCAGCATGGCTTCTGCCATGGATTGGGCCATGATCGATGCGATGAGCCTTTCACCCTGCAACTTCTGCATAAGAAAATAAAATCCCTGGCCTTCCTTGCCCAGCAGATTTGAGGCAGGAACCCTGCAGTCCATAAAACTAAGCTCTGCCGTATCCTGGCTATGCAGACCCATTTTTTGAAGATTACGGCCTTTTTCGAAACCGGGGGCACCGTCCTCGACACATATCAGGCTTATGCCCTTGTAAGGAGGATTTGCTTTTGTGTCCGTCTTCACCACCACAATGACAAGATCACAGTTAATGCCGTTGGATATGAAGGTCTTCTGCCCGTTGATCACGTATTCATCCCCATCTTTCACAGCCGTAGCCCTGATTGCGGCGAGGTCCGAGCCGGCGCCAGGTTCGGTCATGGCGATGGCCGTAATGATGTCGCCAGAGGCACAGCCGGGGAGCCAGCGCATCTTCTGTTCGTCATTCCCGAAACTGTGGAGATAGGGAACGATGATGTCGCTGTGAAGCCCGGCAGTCAGCCCGTTAGCAGCTATATATGACAGCTCTTCGCTTATAACCACCGAGTATGCAAAATCCGCATCCGATCCCCCATATTTTTCCTCCAGCCAGGGACAGAGAAATCCATTTTCACCCATCTTCTTCCAGACATCTTTGGGCATGATCCCTTCGTGTTCCCATTTCTCAATGAACGGGACAACTTCTCTTTCCAGGAATTTTTTGAAACTGTCACGAAATATCTGGTGTTCTTCCTTGAATATCTTTCTGGGCATGAGACTTCTCCTTATTCCTATACTTTCAGTATAATCGCTTCGCCCTGCGCAAGACCGCCACAGATAGATGCCACTCCATATCCACCACCTCTTCTTTTAAGTTCATAGGCGAGGTGCATTGTAATCCTTGCGGCGCTTGCACCCACAGGGTGGCCGATAGCAATGGCGCCGCCGTTGACGTTTGTTTTCTCCTGGAGTTCCAGCCACTTCTTTTCATTATCGGCGGCAAGTATCTTTGTCGAAACAAGGGGCATGGCAGCAAAGGCCTCGTTGATTTCGATTAGGCTCATCTGGTCTATGGTCATCCCCGTTTTTTTTAAGACCTGTTGGATGCTCAAAGCGGGGATCACCGCGATTCCCCGCGGACTGGTTGCCGTACCGATAGATGCGATGATGTTTGCCAAGGGCTTCAAATTATTTTGCTCCGCCTTCTTCCGTGTCATGAAAAGAATAGCACTGGAACCGGCACTGACAGGCGGAGCATTTCCGGCGGTAACAGTGGGGCTGCCGTAAATGGGTTTCAGTTTGGCCAGGGCCTCCATGCTTGTTTTCCGTGGTGATTCATCCTTTTCAATAACAATAGGATCTCCTTTTTTCTGCGGAATAACGACGGACATGATTTCCTCGCCTATCTTATATTTTCCTTCTGCAAACGCTCTTGCATAGCGCTCCTGCGATTTCATCGCCCACTCATCCTGCATATTTCGCGAAACACCATATTCCAGAGCCACTTCCCCCGCGTCAACGGATACCGGGGCGAAGCCTTTGGCGGTATAGCCCAGTTCGAACAAGTTGTCTATGAGCCTAATGTGCCCGATCCGCACGCCCTTCCGAAGGCCAGGAGCCAGGTGCGGTGCCCGTGGCATATTCTCGGCGCCGACGGCCATGCAGACCTCCGCCTCTCCCGCCTTGATGGCCCGATAACCCATACGGAGTGCCGTTAGCGAGGAGCAGCATGCACGGTCCAGGGTGACGGAAAGGATTTCCGGCGGAAACCCGGCCAGAAGCGAAGCCTGACGGACAGGTATGTCTGTCTCCAGAGCCATCTCAGCCATGACGCAGCTCCCGTAGTTGATCTCATCCACGTCCTCCGGCTTGACACCCACCCGCCGGATAACCTCATTCATGACCATGACCGCAAGGTCAATGCTCGGGATGTCCGCCATAGCCGAATCGAAGCGGCTAAAAGGAGTTCTTACTGCGCTTACAATTACGATGTCATTTTTATTTTCCATATTCTTCAACTCCATTCTATTTTATTCCACCCTTTTGTACATCCCTTGGCGGGAAGTGGAAAGAGGGAAAAGTATCAGGCGGGAAGCACCATTTGGGTTTGAATGACGATGGCGCAAAGCTTGCCTTTCTCTGACTTTACTAGCGTTTGCCATACCATCGTGGTCTTGCCGCGGTGCAGTGGCGTGCACTCACCGATAATACGCGTGCCGAGGGTCGCGGCACCGAGAAAATTGGTCTTGGACTCAATGGTAGTTGTGCGTGAGCCTTTCGCGAGGTTGACAAACGTTGCCACACCGCCAAGTGTGTCGGCAAAAGCCATAAGTGCTCCGCCGTGAAGAATCTCTCCGACGGTGCACAGATCCGGACGAACATCCATAGATGCAACGACACGCTCAGGTGTTACTTCAGTCAGCTCCATTCCCATTAAGCCGGGAAAGAGCGGTTTGATAACTTCTTTGATGAAATCAATGGCACTCATCTTCGGCCTCCTCTTGATTAAGAATTTGAAGCTCCCCGCCCACGGGGCGGGGCTTGCGGGATGTGCTCCCGGTCAAGCCTGATATTTGAAAAATGATTTAATAATCGGCTTTAAAATGCACATATAGCCCGAATTTCATCAAATGAAAGATTCAGGAAATAAGTGTTAAAAACAGTGAAAATCGAACTCAAAATCTCCGGCACATTTGCCGTCATCAAGCATCATACATCTTCCGATTCGAGGTTTAACGGCGTATTTGATCCCGAGGCTGTCAAACCAGCACTGAAGCCTGTAGATAACACCGCATTCGTATTGATCAATAGCCCCCAATCTCTTTATTCCTTTATAAGCAAAACAACCCCCCGGCGCAAACTCCCAATGCAGGACATTTTCCCGAGGAAAAGTCATGGTGACATTCATGAAATCAGGTATAAATAAATTGGAGATGCTCATGAAAAAGTTTTTGAACTCCTGAAAATTCTCCATTCTTTTCTCGATCCCAAGAGCCTTTTTAATCCTGTCAATTTCTAAGGGCGCTAATGATTTAATTGCCGACTTGTTCATCTGATTCGCCTTCACTATACCGAATTCCTTTAAGCAGTGGTAGAACCACATCCCGTCATGGGTCATCCAGCACCGGTTCAGAAGGTCAATCAGATTTTCCTTACTAAGTTCAGGAGATGGAATCATCCGTTTATCCTATTTGCTGTTGCTATTTCTTCTCTTTCGGAGCAAATTGTTCCCGGAGCTTGTATTTCAGTACCTTGCCGGAAACGTTCTTGGGCAAAGCCGGCATAATTTCCAGGAGACGGGGTATCTTGAAATCGGCAATACGGCTCCCAAGGAATTTTTTGAGTTCATCCAGTTCCAGGGCTTTTCCCTGTTTCGGAGCAACCACGGCCATAACGGTTTCACCCCACCGGGGATCAGGAATCCCGATTATCGCCGCTTCCTGCACATTCGGATGTTCATAGATGGCGTCCTCCACTTCCTTGCTGTAAACATTCTCGCCGCCGGTAATGATCATATCCTTTTTTCGGTCCACGAGGGTGATATAACCCTCATCGTCCATGACAGCCAGATCTCCGGCGTATACCCATCCGTCCCTGATTGCTTCTGCCGTGGCTTCAGGATTTTTGTAGTATCCTTTCATGATAGTATCGCCCTTTATACAGAGTTCTCCCACGACTCCGGGTCTGGTTATGGTTACACCCTTGTCATCGGCTATCCTGCTTTCCATGTTGACAATGTATTTACCCCCGGCCCCGGCCTTCCGGATCTGATCTTCCGGCTGCAGGGCGATCCCGCCTGGACCTGCCTCGGTGAAGCCGCAGAGGCAGAAAAAGTTGGTCGATTTGAACTTGTCTATCATCTGCCTCACCGATTCCGCCGCCATCGGGGCAGCGCCATAGCCGTAATACCGGACCGACGATATATCATACTTGTCGAAATCAGGAACCATCTCTCCCTCTGGATGAGCGAGAGGATTCTGTCCGGGACAAAATCTTTGACCACCACATGGGTGCTGCCGAGATACGTGCCGGGGTTGAGATAGAGGTTGAGTTCAGCGGAATGGAACAAGGGGGCGGCGTGCAGAATCCGGTCCTTGGTGTTAATGCCTACGAGGCTCATCATAGACGTGGTCAGCGCCATCTGGTTGTGATGGGTAAGGATTGCTCCTTTGGGCCGACCAGTGGTGCCGGAGGTGTAGATGATCTCACTCTCGTCGAATTCATCGACCGGAACAAGGGGCTCATGGCGTTTTCCCCTATCCATGACGCTGCTGACAGCGTCAAATCCATCGAAACTGCCCGACCCGGCAGATAAAAACCGCTTGATTTTGCCCAGCCGCGGCTTCATTGCCCGCATGGCCGGTTCAAAAACGTCGTCAAATACCAATGCTACGGCATCACAGTGGTCAAAGATGTATTCGGCTTCCGGGGGGGCAAGCCGGAAGTTCACCGGCACTGCAACACCACCGGCCTTAACAATGCCGTAAAAGGCAAGTACGAAGAAATCCGTGTTGAACATCCACATAGCCACTTTGTCGCCTTTTTTCAGACCCAGCTCAATAAAGGTATTGGCTATGGCGTTGACCCGTTCATTCACCTCAAACCATGTAAACCGTCGTTCCTCATACACCAGCGCCTCCTTGTCCGGCAGCATGCGGGCGTTCCGTGCAACCAGTTCTCCAAGATTCATGGGAAACCTCCTGTCATAGTTTGATTGTCTGATCTTCCTGCTTCATTCTTAATCAGTCGGAAGCAGGTTATACCATAAACACGAAACCCTGCTCTCTTTTGAGAAACAGGGTTTCAAACATCAAATCCATAGCTCCCTCATGCAGGGTTGATGGTTCAGGAATTATAATCACTAACGTAACATGCGCTTTATTGATTATCACGATTTACATGAGAAATCTACTATGAAAAGGAGAACCTGGTAGCTGTCGAGATTTCACACCGGTCCTTATACCCTTTTATCTTGACATGCAAGAGCTTCATTTCCTATACTTGCTTTATCGAAGAAGAATTTCTTTTCGAACTCTCATGCTTAACCGGGGGGCACCACAAAGCATGAATAAAACTTATACTATTCCCTTCCCCTTTTTAAAAGGGAGCTGCAGAGGGATTTTTCTAACGACTATCAAACCCCTCACCCCCATTTTCCAAAGTGTGGTATATGCGGTGTCTATTTTCATATTAATCATCACCATGGTGTTACATTGATCGTACCTGTGCCGTGGATTTTTCCGTCAAGGAGGAAATGATGTATGACTTTATGCTGAACGAGGAGGCCCGGGTGATTAGGGACAAGGTGCGCGCTTTTGCCAAAAACGAGGTGGACCCGGAGTACCTCAGGCGTATGGATCGCGACGAAATACGATTCCCGCGAGAGTTGTATGAGAAGTATGCCAAACTCAATCTACTAGGGCTTCGCTTTCCGCGCGAGTATGGAGGACAGAGTATGAGCTGGATTGCCGAGTGCGCCGCGATGGAAGAGATCGGCTGTCTGGGAACCGCCGCGGGCTGCGCCTACGTCATGCCGTCCATCGTGGGAGAAGCGATCAACAAGTTTGGCACTGCAGAGCAAAAGACAAAATACCTGAAACCAATGCTGGAAGGAAAGTTGGTATCCGCAGAGGCACTTACTGAGCCCAGGGGGGGTTCCGATTTCTTTGGCGCATCCAGTCGTGCGGAGGACAAAGGTGACCACTTCCTGGTGCGAGGAATCAAGCGGTTTATCGTTGGAGCGGAGGGTGCTGACTTCTTTCTGGTCTATGTCAGGACCAACCTGGATCCAAATGCCTCTCCCTATCAACGAATCAGCACGATAATCATAGACCGGAGCCCCGGCGTCGAAGTAAAGTATCTTTATGGCCTGATGGGAACCCGTGGCGGCGGAACAGGACGTGTAGTGTTTCGGGATGTAAAGGTTCCCAAGACGAACCTAATCGGACCGCTGCATGGTGGGGCGCTGATCTTTAACACCATGATGATTCCGGAACGTCTGTGCAGCGCCGCCCCGATGACAGGTGGTATGAAAGCCTGCTTGGATGTGGCGATGCGGTATGCTGATAAGCGCAAGGCGTTCGGAAGGCCGATCAGAAAATTCCAGGCAGTGAACTTCCAGATAGCAGAGGTGCAGACGCTTATCGATGCCAGCCGCGCTATGATCTATCAGGCCGCCCGCGCGGCCGACGAAGGGGTCCCCAATGTCCGGCGCATCGTGTCGGAAACCAAAAAGTTCGTCACGGAGGCAGCCTGGGATGCGGTCAATATGGCAATGCAGATCACCGGTGGTATCGGTTATACCGACGTCTACCCGATCGAACGCGCCGTGCGAGACACCCGGCTGGCTCAGATCTGGACTGGCACGAGCCAAATCATGAGCGCCATGATCCAGCATGATATCTATGATGAATTCAGGGCGGAAAGCGGACTTTACAGGGACTTCGAGCGGGATGCGATGCACGCCGACGAATCGGAGAAGGTCTTCGACGATGATGATATGTGGAAGGTATTCGAGGAAAACCTGTAGATAAACGGATACTTTGATTCAGGCCGTAAGAAAAGATTACATTAGCCTGGAAGGTTATAATCTGAGAAATCATTAAACAAAAAGGGGTAAGATTTTACTCTTGCCCCCTGTTTTATTATCGAGCAATGTGATGATTAAGTTAATTTTGCCTGTTTGACTAACGGTAAAAATGGCGATAACTGTCATTAGCCCTATCAGCGTGATGCCTTTCTGAACTCTTTCCTTGTGATGGGTACAAAACATAATGCCCTTTTTCTTTTTGGCATCTGAATGTTGAAGAGTTTCGAAACAGAATCAATCAATTTTCTAAATTCACACATGATGCACATATAATCACTCCTTTTATTTTTATTGTTAGATTTGACTCCTAAGGTATGAACAAATTTTATTGTACATATAGCAATCAATATACCAAATGAGCATGAATCGTGAATTTTTGTAAAATCATGTGTTATTACCTACTATTACATAATTTTAAATGCAGATGATTCCTGTATCGGAAGCTTATTTCTCTTCTTACCCAAATAAAAACTGGGAATTTTCACCATTCCTATGTATTTATTTCTGATAATTGCAGATTTCTAATTGAAATCTCTAACTATGCGTGAATTTTGGATTTTTAGCGCAGAGATAAAATAGCTTATTGCTGTTGGAGACAAGGCATTGAACGATACATTAATATGAATACTTACGGTTCTTACTCTCTTTTTTATAATATCCGATAGTTTCTTCGATTAAAGCAGCAAAATATTTTGAATCCCTTTTTGTGGCTTTGTACTGATTGATTGTCATGAGTTTCCTGTTCTCCTGGTAAAATTGATCCACTAATTCCCTGTATTCTTCGTCTTTCTCCATTCCGGCAGTATCATTCTTCAAGCGCTGTTTCATACATAATAATACGAATTTAATACCCGATACAAACTGCAATTTTTTCATTGCGGGTGAATCAACATTAACATATTTGGGACACCATTGGCCGGCATCACAATGCAAGCCTAATCGTTCAACCACAGGATGATCCGGACAGTACGCCGTCGTACGATCAGGATGCCGGCAATATCCACTGGAAGAGACGGTGTGCCCTTTTAAGTCACTATTATGGGGAGCATAATACCAACAGTTTGCACACTTCTCTTCGGGACGCCGAAACGCAAGAACCTTGCCCATTTACTTACTCCAGCCAGAATTCCTCTATTTCTTTTCGAAGAAAATGTTTCTTAAAGCTGCCTCGTGATCCTGAACTTCGGCAGCGTATTTCTTAAAATCATCCAGATTTTCCAATTTAATCTTGTGTTCAAATTCCTTCTTTTCGATGGAAATTTCAAATGTGGAATCATGAAAACTATATTTTTCCGTTCTCTTTGTAAACTGCTTTACTGAATCAAATGACTTCGGCAGATTTTTAATTTTAAATCCGGGAGGGAATGTGTAAATGTACTTCTCTTTGCTATTGAAGGAGGCCCTGAAGCTTATCGGGTATTTTCTCTCTTTAGCTGATGTGATGTCGCGGTATGAATCCAAACGAACTGTGTTTGTCAGCACCATCGTATTTTCATCCAGCTTCTGAGCCATATTTTTGTAAATCCCTTTAAGGTTGATGACAAATGGCTTATCCGTGTCCGTAAAACTGCTGAAGTTAAGTTCTTTGACTTCTATTCCCCGCCTTTCGAAACTAGTTTTTCTCTGTTCCGGAGAAAGATATTTATACAAATATCTTGACCATTCGGCGGCTTTTCCTGAAAAGGAATGCGTAAAATTAACAAAAGCGTCACCATCCCGGCTGATGTTGCTTTCCAATTCGAGACTACTGAAATCTCTATCGTCATCCAGCGGCGGTGTTTCCACAAAGCGGTAAGTACCGTCGGAATTAATGACAAAAACAATAGTCGGACGGGTGAAAGGGACTGAATCGAACGCGGCAGCTTCATTTGTTCCGTCAAGCCAATAATATTTATTGCCTGAACGAACAGCTGCGATTACATGATTAAAAACTTGCAGAGACGGAACTGATTTATCAAAAGACTCACTCCGGGCCGGGACTAAAACCGGCAGTCCTTCAATGCCGGCAATTTTAAGCATCGTAAGCATGAGCGTTGTTTTGTCTTTGCAGTCACCGTATCTTTTTTTGAAAATTTCGCGTGCGGGATGAGGCTTGTGGGTGTATGGACCAAGCAAAACCGCTACATATCTGATCTTCTGTGAAACAAAATTAAATATTGCCTTTATTTTTTCTTCGTCAGTCTTTTTATCTTTGACTAATTGTTTCGTGAAAGCTTCCAACTCACTGTCAGATTGCATCTGTTCTTTTACCAGCGATATATACCAGCGGGAAATAACTTCCCAACTGCCCAGGGTCCAAATGGAAATTTGTGAGAATGTCTCTCCGTCCGTTAAAGAAGGCATCCGCGGTTCGGGGATTATTTCCCTTTGCCTGGTGTTGGTAATAACATACTTTTTTTTATCGCCTTGCGCGGTTACAACTGGTTCAATCGAAGTTTTAAATTTTTTGTGCTTTAACTCCATATTTGCAGGCAGGACTACCTCCAGGATATCTTCTTCCATGGGCAGCTCGTTTTGGCAGAGGAATATCTCGTTATAATCGAAGGACAACAACGGTTTCAGGTTTCTTACTTCGTAAGCATATTCAATCACACAGCCATTTTCTACCGCCGGCATGGTAAAACTTTTTTGTTTAATGTCCGTATAGAACTCAAAACCGGCATATTCGGAAGAATCGTGCACATCTTTCATATTCAAAGAAACAATCCGCCCGTCGGGCTTTATGGTATTGGCAAAAAGTATTTTTGCCTGCTGGTACTCTTCCCTATAGGGGATGAATATGGAAGCAAAGCGACGCCCTCGTTCACTAAAAATCTTGTAGCGGTACAATTGTCTGAACACGCTGGTTCCATCGGCAAAATATTCCACGTAGGCGTAAGAAAGTAAAAGATCGGCACCGGCATTAGGGTGGTTTTCTGCTCTAGGGATATTCTTCAGATATAGATTGACATCACCGGATGTAATGCTTTTTAAATTTGAAGTTGTGCTGCAGGACAAAACTAACAATGTTAAAATGAAAAGAAGGATGCTTCTTCCAAAACGCATAAACTCACCTCTATTTGATTTATGATTATATAGCAGCGGAATCCCTCGTCGCGCTTTAAAAGCAAGACAACAATTAATTAAACACATTTCAGGGACGGTAAACAAAAAGACAAATAATGTCAAAGGAAATATGGGATATAAATGTCATCCCGGACTTGATCCGGGATCCAGAAGAGGATAAGCACTTTTTCATGTGTAATTGCAGGAGGAGCGGATATGATCATCAGCGGGGACGAGGATATTCTCTGACTGCATCAGTATAAAGACATTCCAATCATGAAGATTTCTGGTTTTGTCAAATTGTTAAAGAAGTGATAAGCTATATAACAACAAAGCTCGTATAGCGTACCCCGATTCTACCTTGCAAGGAGGTGTACCATGGCCATTCGCATCGTGCGGCTTGGCAGTCCCCGCGTTGCAGACGAGGGGCTACGTATCGGCACCGTCCGGCGCCCGCCCCGCGGCGTTCCCAAACATGAATTTGCATCACGGAACTTCTACGACACCTGGCTGCCGAACCTGGCACCCAGCGAAGAACTCCTCAAGAAGGGAAGATCGTCAGAAAATGAGAAGGACTGGCGAATTTTTGTAAGGCATTACCGCAAGGAGATGACCCGCCCGGAGAACAGCCGAGTACTGGATCTCCTTGCCGCCCTATCACACCGGACGAATTTTTCCGTCGGATGTTATTGCGAAAATGAGGAACGCTGCCATCGCTCCGTCCTTCGTGAACTTCTTGCGGAACGCGGTGCTTCCATCATCTAGTCAGGTGATCTGCCTTTATAAATAGAATGTCATCAGCCAAGCAGAACACCCAATAATTTGACTGTA
>PDVH01000276.1_pt1 | contig 13242 bp, 10 predicted proteins | sample 1369781 | NCBI WGS metagenome assembly PDVH01 (sample SAMN07795378, study PRJNA414565) | Alkali sediment metagenome, whole genome shotgun sequencing project. | isolation source: glacial lake sediment | place: Bosnia and Herzegovina: Donje Bare Lake | collected 2016-06
AGCTCACCTTTCGTATCTGCTCAGGATGCTGTCCACTTCCTTCTTGATCTGTTTGTCCACCTGCTCGGGAACGTGAGTCGACAAGATCTTCTTCACTCGCTCTTTCGCCTTCGCGACCATCTCTCGGCGATCTCTGTTCAGACGGTACAGTGCTAGATTGTCTGATTTCGCTTGACTCTGGATGAAGAGTTCCTTCCTCATGTTCCTAGCCGTGTGGATCTCCTTCAGGAAGTTGCCTCCTGGACCGACCGATCTCACGAGGTCGATAACGAAATGGGCATCGTCCAGTGGAATGTCTCGCCTCAGCTCTCGGACGTTCTCCCAGAGGTCGCAATCGATCACAATCTGTTCCAGTGACGCTCCCTTGGCCTGATCGAGCCCGCCTATCCCCGAAGCGAAGTCCGTCAGAGCCAAGGAAGTGTTGCTCGTGAATACTAGCTCTGCGGGGTCGAAGTATATTCCGGGTGATTCCCCTCCCAGCCCAACGCCGAATCCTCCGACCATCGTGGATGCTCCATAGTGTTTCGCCATCTGCGCAACTGCCGCCGCAATCAAGGCCTCCTCGACCGCACCGTAATGGATCTCGCCGGTCCTCATGTTCGGCGAAGTGGATTCCGAGCTGTACACGACAGGCGCTCCCGCCTTGGTCATCTGGGAGATCGCGAAGCTCGCGAGGTTCTCCGCGTTTACGATTGCCATGGTTGAGGCAAGCGTTACCGGGGACGTGAGTCCCGTCAATGCCATGGACATCGACACGACCGGTATCCCTGCGCTGGCGAATTCCATGACCGCTAACCCTTCTCGAACTCAAGTGGGCAAATAGGGCATTGGATGACTGAGAATAAGGGTCTCTTTGCGAGCGCATCCGTCCCGCCTGCGATGGCCGCAGCGACCTCCACTTCCGCTCTCGCTTCCTCAGCTGACATCGCCTCGCCTTGAACATGCTTCGTGGTGTTGAGCAAGGAAATCGCGAGTTCGCTCAATGCGTGCGTCTTATCTGGAGCATCGTGCGCGGTCACGATCGGCCATACGTAGTCGAGTGGATCCATCGCGTCGCAAAGCACCATGAAATCTTTGAGATCCTTGCCCAGGGTTGTGTGTTTCTTTCCCGTATCGAGCTCGGTCATGTACACTGCGGTGCCGTTTGTGGCCATGTACGGTGGCCCGACCTTCGGAGCCTGCATGTCCTGCTTCGAATTTCGCGCACACAGTCTCACAATCTTTGGGATCTTCCTCAAGGTCTCCTTCACGAGGCTTTCCGGAATGCTTGCGCGCATGGCCTTTCTGTCAATCTTCGCTCCGCCGTTCTCGAGGACGTTCAGAGCTCTCTCACTGCGAACGCCCACGCCCGGATCTTCCAGTATGCTGAGGGTCTTCTGGTGAACTTGCTCTATTTCACTTCCAGACAGAATGCTTATCTGGGCAACCGCCATTCTCCCGCTCCGAGAACCGAGATTGAGAGTGGAGTAGTTAATCCATTGGCCTGCAGTGGATGGCTTTCTCTCTGATCGAGCGGGGCCAAGGTGAACGATCGATGTTCGAGACTCTCAGGGCATATCCAAGAGCGTTCAAGGTGCTGGTAGCGAGCGCCCTGATCGAGAACATGGCTTTCGGGCTCATAATTCCCTTTCTGACGATCTATATGACAGCCGACATCAGGATCTCTGATGCTGCGACTGGCGTGGTCCTCATGGGATACACTCTGTCGGGAATCCCCGGGGCTATATTCGGGGGCATGCTGGCAGACAAGATCGGCAGGAGGACGGTCTTGCTCATCAGCCTCGGTATGATGTCAATCACGATTCTGATGTACTTCTTCGCATTCGACTTCGTCTCTTTGCTTGCAGTCGCACTTGCAGACTCATTTGCCGGCTCGCTCTACATGCCGGCCGCGAGCGCGATGATTGCAGATGTCATTCCGCCAGAGAAGAGACCTCAGGCGTACAGCACTCAGAGAATCGCCTGGAATGTCGGTTTCATATTTGGTCCTGCTGTTGGAGCTGCAATCGTTGCCAGCGCCTCAATAAAGGAGTTGTTCCTGTTCGGTGCCGTGATCCTCGTAGCCGCATTTGCGATGAACTTCTTCTTCATCCCTGAGACGAAGCCGGAACAAACCGGTGAAACCGTGACCTTCGGAAAGGTTGCGGAGGTTAGGAAGAACAGACCATTTCTCCTCATAAGCGTGATGAGTGGTGTGTTCTGGTTCTGCTCGACCCAGTTCATGTCGGCATTTCCGGTCTATGTCACAAGGGACCTCAGATTACCTGAGTCAGACCCAGGGATCCTCTGGGCGATCAGTGGTGTGATGATAGTCCTGCTGCAGCTCTGGGTCACGTCCAGAGCCGTCAAGCTCTCGAGGTCTTTGGTGCTAACGGTGGGGCAGCTCGTGGGCTCCATAGGCCTGGGCCTGCTGTTCTTTGCTACGGGGTTGCCTGAGTTGATAGTCTTCGTGGTCATCATGACCATTGGCGAACTCATCTACATGTCCATCCTATCTGCAGTCATCGCCGACATGGCTCCAGAGGACAAGAGGGGCATCTACATGGGATTCGCTGGTTTCGCCCAGACGCTCGGCATGGGCGCGGGCATGTTGGTCGGGATGTGGCTCATGGGAGCCCTCGGAGATCAGAGCGCCTACCTCTGGGCGTTCTTCGGTGCCGTCGGTGCCTCAACAAGCCTCGGGTACATGCTCTTCGGCAGGATGGTCGGACCTGAGAAGGATCATCCTGCCAAGTTCGGCATTCCTGCCTCATCTGTACAGTCACACTAGATGAGAAATGAAAAACCGAAAAGTGAAGGGGTTTCTTCAGCTCATCCTCTCCGGATGAACTGCATATCAGCAACGCGAAGCGGTCTTAGAATCGCCTGCGGCCTTTGTTCATATAGCTGGGTCTGTCGCCGCCGCCTTCTCTGTCTCCGCCCCTGTCGCCGTAGCCGCCGCGTCTGTCGCGACCGCCGCCACCGTATCCGCCGCGGCTTCCGCCTCTGCTTCCGCCGCCTCCGCCGAAGCTCCTCCGCTCCTGCTCGTACTCCTTGTCGCTCATGTTCAGTGCGGTGCTTGCGCCGTCAAGTGGCTTCTCGCTCTTGTTGAGCTGTCCGTACTTGCCGACGTTCAGGCGCATGTGGCCCCTGACCAGCGAGACATACCCATTCTTGATCTCCATGACATCGTCCTTGACGATGCTTCCGATCTGGTTGTCCCACAGTGAGAGGATTATTGCTCCCGTCTCGTCTGCTACACTCGCCTCTGCGACCTTTCTGGAGTTCCCGAACTTGCCGGGGATGTCCTTTGGCTCGCTGACCTCAAGGCACTTGGCCAATACGTCCACTCTCTTAGATTGTGGCGTGAGGTCCTTTATCTTCGTCTCTACGCTAGCTGGCTCTTCCGAGCTTTGTCCAACGCTCTCTTCCATGTCTATTCTTCCTTTGCGCACAATTGTCTCCGGCTATCACGCGAGTCAAACTATCGGCTTCAAAACATCAGCGATGTTCGGCTTGTCGTATCACTCGGCACAACTAGTGCTGATTCAGCCACTGTAGCTGACACTATTAATAATCTTCTGCGTTACTGGACGCGAATCCTGGCTGATTCGCCGATTCCCCACCCCCAGCTCCAATCTGCGAGCTTGTCATGTTGTCTCAGCTCTGGGAAACAGCTATATATATTCCCGTGCGTTCGGCGTTACCTGTTCAAGGAGCACAGAGCCGTTGATACCTGCAAGGACACTCCGCATGGAGGTCTGCTCCCCACCGGAGCAGTGGGTTCATGGTGCTCGCGCTCGACTTTCGGAAGGGACTTCGAGGGCCAAAGGTTCCTAAGGGGGGATGCACATGGTTGATGGAGGTGTAGGCCGGGCTATTTACCCTGGTTCCTCGCCTCCTGCGGCTCCTCCGACTGAGTTCTCGCCAAAAGCCGAGCGAACTGAGGGCGCTATCGCATCCAAGGTCAACGCGCTCGGGATTAAAGACGTCCGTGTTGTGTCCACTTCTGCCGAGCGGACACTCTATTCGCGCGACCAATCCGAGATCCCGCGTTTTCTGCGACAGATCATGTTCAGTTCAGTCCCTGATGCGGTCGTTCTTGCGAAATCGGCTGAGGCGGTTTCTGCCGTCGTTCGGTTTGCCTCGTCCAACGGCGTGACCGTGATTCCTAGAGGTTCCGGATCATCGCCGTTCGGCGGGTCAGATCGACGTCTCCGGCATGGACAGGATACTGAGCATCGATATCTCCGCCAAGAAGGTCACGGTTGAGGCAGGAGTGAGATGGGCTGACCTGGACCACGAGCTGGAGAAGCACGGCCTATGCCTGATCACGAGTCCCTCGAGCAAGTTCTCGACGGTTGCTGGCTGGGTCTCCACGGGCGGCATGGGTCTGAACAGCTTCTCTAAGGGCCATTTGAGCTCCATCGTTTCGTCGATTGAGCTCGTGACCCCTGACGGATCCAAGAGGACCATCCAAAGCAACGACCCGTTGTTCCTAGCCTTGTTCGGAAGCGAAGGACAGCTCGGCATCATCACCGGTATTGTCCTCACAGTCCGCGAGATATCGAGCAAGACGAAACCGCACCTGATGTTCTTTGACGGACCCGGAAGAGCGCTTAGCTTCGCGTATTCGCTCGCGAGCAGCCCAGTCCATCCAGCCCACATCGTCTTCGAGAGCGCTGCGAAGTTCTCAATGATCAACCGTGCCCTGGGCCAGAACCGTTTTCCCGCATCCGACGCTATCATCGTGAGCGTCGAGACCGAGGAATCTGAGCGCCTGTTCCAGGATCATCTCAAGAGCACCGGCGTGAACGAGGAGAAGGAGTACCTCGCGCGGTACATGTGGAACGAGCGGTACTTCCCGATGAAGGTCCGCAAGTTCGGGCCGGGCATGCTCGGGTCTGAGGTCACAGTCCCGCTTGATATCCTTTCAGATATCCTGTCCAAGGCCGTTGGCCTCTGCCACGAGCTCGGACTCGAACCGCTATTCGAGGTTCACTTTCTCAGCAGCGGCCAAGGTCTCCTGTTGTGCTACTATGTCACCGATCAGGGAAACACCATTGGTTACACCCTGGATGCGCTCAAGTCCATGCTCCTCACCTCGATGCTGATAGACAACGGCGCGAAGCCATACTCCGTCGGCATATGGAATCATCCATTCTCGAACGCTGAGGAGCGGGCACGCATCGACCGTCTCCGCCAGGCAAAGACCACGCTGGACCCCAATGATGTCATGAACTCAGGCAAGTACTTCTCACTTTCAGGTAGGTTCGGAGGCCTACCTAGCATGGCATTCAGCCCGAAGCTCATGAGGCCAGTTCTCAAGACGATGCGGATATTCTCTCCCGTAACGATGCGGTTCATGCGGATGGGATATCGCTTCGCGGCCCGGAGATTGAAGCCGAAGTCGCGGACCGATCTTCTCAGGATAGCGGATGAGTGCGCCATGTGCGGCGCCTGCGTGAGCGTCTGCCCGGCGTACCTGGTCGTGAACGATGAGAGGGTGACTGGCAGAGGTAAGCTGCTGGCGATCAAGACGATGGCACGCGGTTCCAAGATCTCGAAGGAGCACTCGGACAGGATATTCCTCTGCATGAAATGCAAGGCGTGCGAGCAGGTCTGCCAATCGAAGCTCGAGCTAGTCTCGGCCTACGAGGCGCTCGAGAAGGAACTCGAGCAGATGCACGGCAAGGATACGCAGGAGATCGAGAAGTTCGTTCGCTACGCGGAGAACATGCCAGAGTACGACAAGCTAGTCGAGCGGGGCCTCGTTATCGGCGCTCCGAAGCACGGGATGGGAGGTGGCGAGCCCGATGTCTGAGCGGTACCACATCCCCATCAACACAGTCCAGGGAAGAGCATCTCCAGTTCCGAAGTTCGTGATGATCCGTACCGACAATTGCGTCAATTGCGGCAAGTGCGAGAGGGCTTGCATCTACGGCGTGCACGGAGCGAGCTTGACCCGCGCAAGATGGCGGACCCGATCAATCAGCTCTGCAAGAACTGCTTCAGATGCATACAGGATTGTCCTCAGCGAGCGCTTTCGATGGCTCCAGGTCCGGAGTACAAGTCCTTGGGGCGCGGGATCTGGAGCTCGCTCAGGATTGCGACGATCTGGAGCGAAGCGGAGACGGGCAAGATCCCTGTCCTGGGCGCTGGCTACCGTGGCATGTTCGCAGGTCCGGGCTATGACGGCATGTGGACCGACATGTCCGAGATCGTCAGGCCCACTCGGGACGGGATCCACGGAAGGGAATTCATCTCCACTAGCGTTGACATCGGACGGAAGCCTGTCTCGCTTGAGTTCAGCAAGGAAGGACGCGTTCTCACGGAAATTCCGCCGATCGTGGAATTGCCGATTCCAGTCATCATGGACACGACTAGGCTGCGCTCCGTGAGCGAGTACATGTTGGTCGGATTTGCTCATGCCGCAAAGCATCTGGGCACACTGCTCCTCGCCTCTGCTGGTTCTCTTCCGTCGCAAGCGTCCGCTGAGATCAACAGTCATTTCGTGCCGGTGTTCCCCGAGGGTGCGGATATGCGCACCATCGATGTGCCCAAAGGAGTTCGGATGGTCGAGCTACAGTATGGATCTGGATGGAGAGGGGACGTGAATCTGTTCAGGTCGAGGTTCCCCGAGACCGTGCTCTCTTTCAGGATGGAGGCAGGCAAAGGCATCGAGGATAGGATGCCCGAGCTAGTCCGGGCTAACGTGGACGTCGCTCATGTGCTGTACGACGAAGAGAGCGCCGAACTCGACAGGAACGACGGGAGACATGCCAAAGACAGCTTGCGGGCAATCCACAGGGCTATGGTCTCCAAGGCTGTGCGCGACCAGATGACCATCATCGCGGGAGGCGGGATTGCCGCAGCGGAACACGTTCCGAAGACCATCATCTGTGGCGCAGACGTCGTTGCCATCGAGAAGGCGCTCGTCGTCGCGTTAGAATGCAGAAACTGCCTGAGCTGCTCCAGAGGCTCGTGCCCGATCAACCTGCATGAAGCGCCAGCTGACTGGGTCGAAGGGCGCGTCACGAACATGGTCGGTGCCTGGAGAGACCAGCTACTCGAGGTGCTCGGAGCTATGGGTCTCAGAGAAGTCCGAAGGTTGAGAGGGGAGTTCGGCAGGGCGATTTTCTACGAGGATGTCGAGAAAGAGGCGTTCTCCGAGATCGAGGAAGGTGAGATGAATGGCTGAGTCTGGGAAGGCTTGCTCCAAAGATCTTCCAGAGGCCGCTCTGATCCCTTCCGAGCACCTGAAGTTCGTAAACCGATTCGCGGTGACAAGGCATGTGCGCAAGCTTGTGTCCATATGGAGTCCACAAGCGCATCGAGGGCCATGTGAAGATACTCCCGCCTGATGACAGGAGATGCATCGGTCCTTCCTGCGAGGTCAACTACTTCTTCTGCGTGGCGAACTGTCCGACCAATTCGCTCTCGGTCAAGACGAGCGAGACCTTCGTGAGTCTGGGCGACCCCCGCTGGACCTCCGAGATGATACTCGCCACATGGGCCATGTCCGAGACTGGAAGGCCATTGCCAATCGATCATCCAGGGAGCGTCGGAGCATCGGGCGGAGGATTCGACAGCCTGCAGTTCAAGCTCCCTGAACAGAAGGGTAAGTTCGAGCCAAGTGAGATATGCACGGCGATCGACCTCAACAGACGCGACTCCGGAGCTGCGATCGAGATTCCAATCCCGATCTACGGTGGAGGAATGTCGTTCGGCTCCGTGAGCATCCATACGATGATCTCTCGAGCGAAGGCGGCGAGGATGTGGAACACGTTCACCTGCACTGGTGAAGGCGGCTATCCAGATGCGCTCGTTCCCTACAAGGATCACGTCATTACACAGATCGCCACGGGCCTGTTCGGAGTCCGCGAGGAGACGGTCCAGCGGACAAGGATCGTCGAGTTCAAGTATGCCCAAGGAGCGAAACCCGGGCTTGGAGGACACCTCCTACACGACAAGAACACTCCCGATGTGGCTAGGATGCGAGAGGCCGTGCCCTACACAAGCCTGTTCTCACCTTTCCCGTTCCATAGCGTCTACTCTGTTGAGGACCACAAGAAACACCTCGACTGGGCTCATGCCATCAACCCGTCAGCCCTGTTGTCGGTGAAGGTCTCGACTCCGAACGATGTCGAGATGGTCTCCGTTGGCAGTTACTACGCGGGAGCGCACATAGTTCACCTGGACGGCGGCTACGGTGGGACTGGGGCTGCGCCTGAGATTGCCAAGAAGAACATTGCGATGCCGATAGAGTACGCAATCCCGAAAGTCCACAGATTCCTTGCGAACGAGGGCATCAGAGACAAGATCACGCTGATTGCCAGCGGAGGACTCAGGACAGCAATGGGTCATCGGGACTGCAGATCTTGTCGCTCTCGGATGCGTGAGATGCGGAAACTGTGAAAGCGGCAGAGGCTGTCCTCGCGGTATCGCGACCACGGACCCCATCCTGGACAAGTTGACCGACTCGGACTGGGGCGCCCAAAGGATATCCAACCTCTACAACGCGTGGCGGCTTCAATGGTGCGAGCTCCTTTCCAGACTCGAGATGTCCGATATCGCAGAATTGCGCGGGCGGACAGACCTGCTGAGACGAACAGGGAATCCCAAGGAGGTGGGCAGATGATGGAGGAGACCAAAGCCTTGCTCGATTCTCGCGAGTGGATGACCTCCTCCAGATCCCTCGGATCGACCAGCTCTCAGGAAGCAGAGGGTGGTTGCGGCGTCATCGGCATCGCGAGCACTGTCCCTCTTGCCGGCAAACACCTGCTCGGTCCGCTGGTGCAGATGCACAACAGAGGAAATGGAAAGGGTGGAGGAATAGCAGCAGTCGGCCTGTCGCCAGACCAGATGGGAGTGACCAAGAGAGTACTGGACGAGGACTACCTGATCCAGGTCGCTTACCTCAAGCCAGCGACCCGAGTTGCCCTTGAGGATGAATTCATCAAACCGAACTACAAGGTGGACAAGAAGTACAGGGTTGAGGTGAGCACGGACAAGACCCTGCTCTCCTCCCTGGAAATCGCTCCCCCGGAAGTGTGGAGATACTTCTGCAGAGCGAAGAAGGAGACACTCGACGGCTTCATCAAGAAGAACAAGCTCGAGAAGCTAGAGCCGCGGAAGGCAGAGGACGAGTTCGTCTACCAGACCAGCTTCAAGATCAACAAGAAGTACTATGCGACATCCGACATGACCGCATTCGTCATGTCCCACGGGAGAAACATGATTGTGATGAAGATCGTCGGGTACGCCGAGGACGTGATAAGATACTACGGACTCGAAGATCTGAAGGCGCATGTCTGGATCGGACATCAGAGGTATCCGACCAAGGGCAGGGTCTGGCATCCGGGAGGCGCTCATCCATTCGTCGGTCTCGATGAGGCATTGGTGCACAACGGCGACTTCGCGAACTACCACTCTGTCTCCGAGTACCTCGCCCAGAGAAACGTCGTACCATTGTTCCTCACTGACACAGAAGTCTCGGTTCTCCTCTTCGATGTCCTGAACAGAGCCTACAGGAGAAGCGAAAGACCTACAGGGCGATCCAGGCGACGCACATACACGGCTCCCCGGACGGCCCGTGGTTCTTCATCATCGGCAGGAACTGCTTCTACGACGGCAAGTTCCAGTTGATGGGCATCACAGACACATCGATGCTGAGGCCGCAGGTCTTCGCCCTGGTAGACGGAGGCATACAGCTTGGTCTGATAGCATCCGAGAAGCAGGCGATCGACGCCGCCCTGAAGAGCGTCTCGTCCGAGTTCCCAACCGTGCCCGGATATGCGGACATGTACTGGAATGCCAGGGGGGGAAGCCACACGGACGGCGGGGCGTTCATATTCAGTCTGTATCCCGAGAAGGCTCCGGCTGAGGGCATGAGGCTCATCTGCACGAACAAGTTCGGGACGCCTGTCACAAGCCCATCGATGGACTGGAGCAAGGAGGACGACCTCGCGCTCGCGGAACCTCTGCCAAGCAGGCCCAAGGCGAGCAGCCTCGGGAAGGATTTGGTGTCGAGGAAGAATCCTAGAGGAGCGTTCGGCCTGCTTGTAAGCAAGCTTGGCGAACTATCCGGTTCGGAACTGAACGGCGTCTTCTCCTACGTCGTTCAAGAGGCGGGCAAGAGCGACACGTCCATGGAAGAGGGCGTCGAGCTCCTGACCATGGTCATCGACAGCAAGTACTCTTCTGGCAAGTTCAGGCGAAGCAGGCTCAACAAGAAGGCCAACGAAGCCATCGAGAGAATCCTGAGATCGTCAAAGAGGATCGAGAAGGGCGAGCGTGCCCTGTATTCCCTGGTCGACCTCAAGAACAGTGACAAGCTCCGCAAATGCGAGTCTCCCTATGACCGACTCGTGATCGATTGCGACGGCTTTCCGATGGAGGGGGATGACGGCGTTTCGTTCCTGATCAAGCAGGCGAGGGAGCTGGGATGGAACCGCGTTGTCGTCATCGGCATTCACGGCCAGAGATTCGTCGGCTCAGGCCTCGGGCCGAGGACGAAAGGCTTCAAGGTAGACGTGTACGGGAGCCCTGGAGACTATCTCGGTTCGGGGCTGGACGGCGCGGAGGTCGTGGTCCACGCGAACGGGCAGGATCAGCTGGGACAGATCCTCAGCGAGGGCAAACTCGTCGTCCACGGCGATGTCGGCCAGACATTCCTGTACGGCGCGAAGGGCGGAGAGGCATATGTCCTGGGCAATGCTGCTGGCAGACCTCTCATCAATGCGGTCGGGAAACCCAAGGTCGTGATAAACGGAACCTGTCTTGACTACCTGGCGGAATCCTTCATGGCCGGGAACCCGTTGTACGGCGGGGGCTTTGTCGTTCTGAACGGATTGACTTTCGACGGCAGGGGAAAGCCCGGTGATCTTCCAGCTCCGTATCCAGGAGGCAACCTGTTCTCGCTCGCCTCGGGTGGCGCGATATACATTCGCGATCCGAGAAAGCTGGTTGGAGAGGACCAGCTGAACGGTGGAAGGATCTCAAGGGTCACCGAGGCAGACTGGAGGCTCATCCTCCCACATCTCAAAGAGAACGAACGACTGTTTGGAATCTCGGTCGAAGGGTACTTGCTCAAGGTGGATGGCGTGAGCAAACCGCCCGAAGAGGTCTACAGGAAGATCGAGGCGGTGCCTATGGTCACTCTTGCGGGAACGTTGCAGATGCAGGAGACAGGCGACTAGGACCGCAGAACTCGATGGAACGGACCGCTTTTCAAAAGGCTGTTATCTCTTTCCAATATGCTTCCAGATTCGAACCTGGAACGTCACGTTCCATCCGAAGAAACTGCCTTAGACAATCGTAATGACAGCAAGCTTAAATACGAACGTTTTAATCACGCGACCAACAGGCATCAGAGCCTCGTCCCAAGTCCTCCGTCCGTGCTTCTGGCCGGGAACGGGGAGGGTGTTGAAATGTACGAGATAGTGAAATCGGAAAAGCTCACACCGGATGTCATAAAACTGGAGATCCGCGCGCCTCACATCGCGAAGAAGGCGAAGGCAGGTCAGTTCGTCATGGTGACACCGACGGAGCACGGGGAGAGGATCCCACTTACGATGGCGGACTTCTCGCCGGAAAAAGGAACGGTCACGATCGCAGCACTGGAGGTCGGCAAGACCACGAAGGAGCTAGGCAAGATGAAGGCCGGGGACAGCGTCTTCAGCCTCGTCGGCCCACTGGGCCTTCCGACTCATCTGAAGCAGTATGGGAATGTCGTCAGCATAGGCGGCGGCATCGGCCTTGCTCTGATGTATCCGGTCGTGCGCGCGTTCAAGCAGTCCGGCAATCACACGATCAACATCATCGGTGCGAGGAACGAGAAGCTGCTGATGTACGAGAATGAGATACAGTCCGTCAGCAACGAGTTCTTCGTGTGCACAGATGACGGCTCTAAGGGTCACCACGGGTTCGTCAGCGACGTTCTCAAGAAGCTCATCGCGGAGAACAAGAAGATCGATCTCGTCTATGCGGTCGGCCCGATCATCATGATGAAGGTCATCGCGAACATAACGAGGCCATACAACATCCCGACCGTCGTGAGCCTCAACCCGATCATGGTCGACGGCACCGGGATGTGCGGCTCTTGCAGAGTCATCATCGGTGGCGAGACCAAGTTCGGGTGCGTCGACGGCCCCGAGTTCGACGGCCACAAGGTCGATTTCGACAACCTCACCGCCAGGAACAAGAGGTACATCCCCGAGGAGCAGATCGCTCTGAAGAGATTCCAGGAGGCGAAGTAGATGGCAGAGGAGGAGAAGAAACCCAAGAAGCTCGTCCCAAAGAAGTACCCGATGCCAGAGCAGGACCCGAAGGAGCGAGTGCACAACTTCAATGAAGTCCCGCTTGGCCAGGATGCCCAGACGGCCATCGCTGAGGCGCAGAGATGCCTTCAGTGCAAGCGCAGCCCCAACAGGAAGGTCTGCATGGACGGGTGCCCCGTCGAGATCGACATCCCAGCATTCATCAAGAAGGTCCAAGAGGGGAACTTCGAGGAAGCCATCAGGATCATCAGGGAGAAGCAGAACCTGCCAGCAGTCTGCGGCAGGGTATGCCCGTACGAGAACCAGTGCGAGGGAGTCTGCGTCGTGGGCAAGAAGAACGAGCCCGTCGGAATCGGCAGGCTCGAGAGATACCTCGCTGACTGGGAGAGGAAGCAAGGGAAGACGGGAAAGATAGAAGTCCCACCGGCTTCAGGCAAAAGGGTCGCTGTCGGCGGCGGCGGGCCAGCGGGCCTGACCGTCGCTGGCGATCTCGCGAGAATGGGACACAAGGTGACTGTCTTCGAGGCGCTCCAGTACTGCGGTGGGGTCCTCATATACGGAATCCCGGAGTTCAGGCTCCCCAAGGAGATCGTCAGGGCAGAGGTCGACTACATCAGGCGGATGGGCGTCGAGATACACAACGACTTCGTCGTCGGCAAGCTCGACACCGTCGACGATCTCATGCAGGACTATGACGCAGTGTTTGTGGGAACCGGTGCAGGTCTTCCTGACTGGACGAACCTGAAGGGCGAGAACCTGAACGGCATCCTGTCCGCGAACGAGTACCTTACCAGGGTCAATCTGATGAAGGGTTACAAGTTCCCTGAGTTCGACACTCCCATACGCGTGGGCGAGCGAGTTGTCACCATAGGAGGAGGCAACGTTGCGATGGACTGCGCAAGGACCTCGCTGAGGCTAGGATGCAAGGAATCGGTCATCTTATACAGGAGATCCGATGCCGAGTTGCCAGCAAGACGGGAGG
>PDVH01000246.1_pt1 | contig 13222 bp, 18 predicted proteins | sample 1369781 | NCBI WGS metagenome assembly PDVH01 (sample SAMN07795378, study PRJNA414565) | Alkali sediment metagenome, whole genome shotgun sequencing project. | isolation source: glacial lake sediment | place: Bosnia and Herzegovina: Donje Bare Lake | collected 2016-06
GTTCGAAAAAAAGTTAATGACACTTTTTTAAAATTCGAATGACACTTGATAATTGATAAAAAGATTTTTTAATAGGTTCAATCATTTTTTTTTAATTTTTTTTAACAATGTGGCAAAAAAATTTATATAGTGATTTGATATAATATTTCTTTAACAAATAATTGGGAGAGGCGAAGAAAATGAAAAAATTGTTATCATGTATAATTGTAAGTATCATAGTCCTCGGTGGACTAACAGCTGCTGTATCAGCCGCAGACCAGAAACAAAAGGACGCTCAACGAAGCGGTATCACCGAATCACCCTACGAAGACGAACTTGACCAATCAATGACTGATTACGACGGAACGTTACCCTTGGGAAGAACGAACATTTTTGGATATTATGTAAATCTCTCGATAGCACAGTCGTTCATCCCACAAATGGAGGTGTTGACGAGAACCTACTTTTTAATGGCAAGGAACACAACGACAACCCATCCTTGCACCCTCGCAATACGCGATAACCTGACAAAGGAAGATCTCACGATTGTTTCCGTACAACCAAGCGAATTCCCCGTCGTCAACGGAACCCCAACCGAGCAACAACTCGCCTGGATGGAGTTCAACTTCGATGACATCTGGGTCACCCCAGGACAAACGTATTACATCGTTGTCTACACTGCGAACATCACCGACAACTTCTACTGGATCTCCGGGAACGGCACCAACATGTACCCCAATGGGACCGTGTATCTCTCAATAAACGATGGTCAAAACTGGAGTGAATTTACCGACGCCGATGGATGTTTCAAGACGTTTGGTCTACATGAAACATTTTGGAATTACACCGCTTGGGACGTGGTACTTGATTCTACCATCGGTGGATTGGTGTTCTTTGGAGCACATATCACGATGAATGTTTCAGAGATACCGCCAGGCGAAGAAGTGATCCTCCAGCCAGGACTCATCTTCGGATTTGGAAAAGTCACCATCTCACAGACGATATCTGGAGCGAATGTAAAAGAAACATCCTCTGAGGCTAGTGGGTTCCTCCTGTTGATTTTCCTGCTTGGCATCAAGTAGGATACCATCTTTTTTTCTTTTTTTTATGTTACTTTCTTTACAGAGGAAAAGAAAAGAATAACGGAAAAAATTAACCGATATATCGGATATCTTCCGGTTTTTCTTTGACCATCGTTTCCATTTCATTGAGCTGCTGAGCGATGTACTCGATTTCCTTTGCTTTCTCCTCAAGCCGTGACAAGTCGATATCGACTTTCACTGCTTTCGTAAGAACCTTCAGGACCGCTTTCGCACTCTTCGGGTCAACAAGATACCCTGGTGTCTCCCCCATGAAGCAGGTACCGACCAGCCCCCGAAGCTTTCCAAGGCCAAGCAACAAGCCACTGGCACCGATGATGCCCCCGCCGGGCTCGTTTTTCTTAAAGATCGCCCCGTACTTCTTCATGGTCTTGACAAGACGAACATCCGTGGTAGCAAACAGCACCTTTGGCTCTTTGATCTCACGGCCCAGTCCGTACCCCCCAAGGGTGAACATCTGTTTCACACCAAGGTCCTGGATGATATCAAGGATGGATTCCGCCAGCTCATACTGCCCTTGCGATGAAAGACCCTGGTAATCCCCAGTCAGCAAAACGATATCCTGCTGGCCTCTCTTCTTCGCTTTCCAGTAAAAAAACTCATTATTGACTAATTTAACGGTCCCATCTGGGTTAATGAACACCTGTGGAGGAAAATCCTTGCTGTACAATTCAGCGAATTTTTTCGCCCTCAGGGAATCGATCAGATGCTCCACTGCAAGTTTCCCGACATTCCCGATCCCGGGTAATCCTTCAATAAAAATCGGGTTCTTCAGTATTGGTTTTTTCTCAACATACTTAATTTCTACTAGGTTCATTGTCTCAGTTCTTCCCCATTTCTTTTCTTTAACGCCCGACGATACTTCCCATAATGATCCTGAGGTGAAAACCGAGCAGGCTTGTTCGTGGCTGTTTTCCCTTTACAGAGACGACAGATCGGATATATAGTGTAGCGTTGACAATTTTGACAATAGAGTATTTCAGACATTATTCTTCGACTTCACGTTGAAACTCGCATTCACCTTTCGTTTTTTTCATATACGCTTCTGCGCGCTCCACCGCTTTCTTCATTTGGGACTCTGCAATTTTATAATCAGGGGCTTTCACCTTAACCATGTAACGAGGCGCACCGATGTACTTGATATCAATCGTGACGTCGTCAAACTCGCTTTTTTCTGCGATGCTCAGCGCTTCCTTGATATGGGTGATCCCATCGGGAAGATAGGAGGTGAGACAAAGCATTCCTTTAATTTCAACGAAGGGGACAGTAATGCTCCCTTTTGCGACTTCCTCGAATTTCTTGAGCCAGTCCCCGGAAAAACCATCGTTTTTCAGGGTGCTCGCATCATAGGCACATTCTTCGAATGCCGCATACATCGTCCCATATTTTTTTATCAGGGAGTCGCCGAATTCTTTATAGCACTGTTCGATTGTTTTTCCAAGTTCATGGGCGACCATCTCGAAGAGTTTTGTTGATTTCTGGGCGTTTTTCCAATCCTGGATTTTCTCTCGACGCTGATGGTCATTGACTTTCTTCAATGAAAGGTCGATGTGTTTCTTCGCCTCATCGACATGGACGACTTTGCAGACGACTTTTTGTTTTTCTCTGACAAAATTACGGATACGCTTGACCCACCCGGTCGCTATCTCAGAAATATGGATGAACCCTTCTTTATTGGGGTACTCGTCTAGTGATACGAACGCGCCAAACCCTTGGACTTTGGTTATCGTACCAACAACGAGTTCTCCTTCTTCAGGGTACTCCTTTTTCATCATGGAGAAAAACCTTATTCAATGGTTTCTAAAATAGTTCCTTTTATCCGTGCTTTCCCGCCATTCGGGGTCGCAAGTTTACTCCCGCAGATATGGCAGAGCACTGTGGTACTAGCCTTATCAAACAGGACTTGCTCGTTTTCACAATCATTACATCGCACTGTAATGAACCTGCTTTTTGGTTGATCCATAGGATTACTCACCTTCTATCTCAAATTTCTTTGACCGTATACTTGGTGGCTGATGCATCTTCTTACAGACGGTGCAGGTAAATCGGGTCGCAATCCGTCTGCTGGTTTTCTCTCGCCCCTCAGGTTTTGGCCGAGGAAACCCTCCGTATCCGCTCGTGGCACGCCTGAACCGTCGTTGTCCGCGTTTCAGCTCACTAGCTTTCCGTTTCTTCATCTTGTCAACTTCGTGAAGCGTATGTTTTTTACAGTAAGGACAGTACCGTTTGATTTTCCTTGGTATCTTCATAGATATCACAGTTCGATTGTAACCGTAAGTAAGAAAGGTATATAAAAATGTAGGGTGCCTTATTTCACCTGTTTGACCACCTTTTTTTTCAGTAGTAGGTCGGTCATTTCACGTGGCAAAGAAAGCACATCTTCTTTATGCAACAAATAGGTTTTTCCATCAGTTCCGATGAACTCCGGGGTGTCTTCTAGGACGCGCACAATCGGATGGGTGTTTGATTCATCGTTCAGAGGAGCGGGTGTCGGTGATTTTGGTGACACCGCTGTGATCTGTTTTTCTGTGGGTTTCTCATAGATTTCATTTCTAGAGAGATTGATTTGCTCGACAAGGGAGAGGTACAATTTTTTTTCCAGCTCAAGAAAGTTCGCTAGATCCGGGGTGGCTCCCCGTGCGGTCGCAAGCGCGGCCTGGACGATCTTCTTCTCCCGAAACTCATAGATGCTGTTTGCGATTTTTTTGGTGTTTTGGAACTCATCACCGAAAAGCTTGAGTTTTAAAGGATTTTTTTCCTGTGAAATGTTACCTTCTAGGAGTTGTAAATACGATGATAGATCCCTGTAGAAATTGGCATCGATTTTTGTGAGCAGAGAAGAGGATTGCTCGTCCTGCTGGATCCGACGCAATGTTTTATAGTTGATATCCCTATGTTCATCCATTGGTGGTCTTCGCATCAGAACAGATGTTAAATAGTTTTAGGAATGGCAATTGGGTTTTTGGTTCTATTTTTTGTAATATTGAAATGATATGTAAACGCGTGAGTTTAAGGAGATTTTATTTTGACAAACTCTTATATACCTTTAGTAATATTCTAAAAAATAGAAGGGGGAAAAAATTTCTTTGGTGTTGTAATCCTTTTTTTCCTGGGCAGTATCGGTTCAGGGGTTACAGGGGTCATTCCAGCAGGACGGCATGATTCATTGTTCCAAAAGAATGTGTCAACAACAGATGAGGTACTCGTACGCTGCGCCGCGGGTGGACTCCCAATAACGAAACGGATCTCCTGTGAATCTTGTGAGAATCTGAAACAGGTTTTCTCCGATTTGATCGAGGCGAATGCCCGTAATCCCTGTAGCGAACATACTCGGACGCTGAAGCATCGATTTATCGAACTGCTTTCTGATCTTGGTTTACTGGCCCACAACGTCCCTATCGAGGATGTCTGTTCCCTCATTGAGCCACCATGGGTACAATCCGCTGTTTCAAAACGAAAAATATCTCCGATGCCTCCAAGACCGTCCGATGATGAGAATAACGCGACGCTGTGGATCTGCAGTATGGCGGGCGCTGGCTATGGTTTTATACTCCCGCCATTCCTCTTGCCGCGTCCTCGCCTCGTGATGCAATGGCGCGGGTTCTATCCAGAGAGTTCCGCAGTCTCCGTTGCAGAGATGGCGACCGGTCGGGGAGTAATCGCCCGGGGGACACAGGTCGGCACGACGTTTGGGTTCATCGGCATTGGTTTTGCATTCGCGTTCCCTGGAGCCCCTGCACAGTTTGGTTTCATCGGGTATTCAGTGATGACGAAACTACAGGGAGCGGACATGACCTGGTACTACGCGAATTTCCCACCACTCGTCATGGGGGTTTCCCCTGAGGACGGGGCGGTAGACGTACCACTATCCTTAACTGAGTTACAATTCACGCTGAAGGATTATGATTTCGATAAGATGACGTATAATGTGGTTACATCACCAGATATCGGTTCAGGTGGCAATGCCAATGTTGATAACGGTGCGTACAGCATCCCAGTGAGCGGGCTGGATAGTGGGGTAACGTATTCATGGACTGTGACAGCATCTGATGGGACAGAAACTAAATGCACAATATGTTCCTATCGAGACATCGACCGTGAGTTTTGATCTGATGGATTACCAGGGTGATCTGATGGACTGGACGGTAGAAACACAACCAGATATTGGATCAGGGTCTGGGACCAGTGTCGGCAATGGTCGGTACACTGTTCCGATCAGTGGCCTCGACTATTTTACATCCTATACATGGTTTGTGAATGTTACTGATGGAAGTCATCCGGCGAAAAAAACATTTGTGTTTAAAACGACCGCCGAGAATATGTATTTCCTTCTACCAACTGATGATTCATACGTGGCATATCCGACAGAGGTAAACGGTGCAAATTTGACCTTTCGACAATTCCAACGAATTCCTCCATTCTGTCTGCCACTGTAGAATTATTTTATCTAGGGAAAGCGGACAGTAATCCCGCAGGCAGGACGTTAACAATGAGACATTTCGAGGGAGACTGGAACGAGGAAACGATAACACGAAGTAACATGCCCCCCTATAGTAACGCGATTACCACGACGGCGATCGTACCAGACACAACCGGGGTTCTGGTCAGCTGGGATGTGACAAGTGACACCCAACAGTTTTTTTCAGGAGACATGCCGAATTACGGGTGGATCATTCGAGATGAACAATACTGGGGTGGAGGAAGCATCCCTCTGATGTATTTCTGTTCTAAGGAATATGGGAGCAATCCTCCATATCTCGTCATAGAAACGAACGATTGAAAACAAACTATACCTAATGTGAGTTCATCGCGGAGGATAAAGAGGGCAAACGCAGGTGAATATCTTATTACTCCAATCCACTTGCACTAATCTGGAAAATCGCTTTTTTCCCCTCGGGTTGGGACCGGTGTTTGATGATGGTTGCCTCTCGTTGGCCAATTCCTTTCCTATCGAACCGTAACGTAGTCTTCGTCATGTGCTCAGAATCACGATTCGTAAAGGGTCGCACCTCGCCTTTCTTGTTCGTATAGACCTGCTCGGTGATGATCACGCAGATGTCCCTCTCTCGGGCAGCGAGCTGCAGGTTGGTAAATGACCGTATCGCACCCTCCCGGTCCTCCTCAAGATTCAGCCGATAGAACATCGTAATCGTATCGATAACAATCAGGCCGATACCCTTTACAACGGTTGCATCGCAGATCATCTGCTCCTGGGATGCAAATGAAGTCGGGGTGAAGAACAGGATGTCACGGAGAATGGTTTTAAAATCGCAGTCCACACAGATCTGCCTTATTCTTTCCAAAGAAACCCCCTCGGTGTCAATATAGGCGACCTTTTTTTTTGCCCGGACACACTGGCGTGCGGCCTGGAGACCGAAATTGGTTTTCCCGGATCCCGCCTCGCCATAGACCCGTGTGATGATCCCACTTTCAAGGCCTCCCCCGAGCAACTCATCTAACGGTTGGCATCCGAGCGGCAATACTGTCATGAAAAGCACCATGAAAAGCCTAGACAGTCATGAGGGGTTGAAGGATTAATCCTTAAGTATTTCATCAAACACATACGTCTCCCATTCGCGCCTCCCGAGAGCAATCTCAAGTTCGAGAGGGGTAATGATCGGTTTTTTATACTGGAGGTAATCATCGATTGCTATCCGTGGACAAGCGGTGGACACATAGCAATCAAGATCGAATCCTTGTAGAGATACAGGAGAGAACTCATCCTGGGTTATCATCAAGGAGAGCTTCCCTGCAGCATTGAGCATCTGCTGCACCTCATAGGCCAGTTTTATACGCTGCTGACCACGCTTTAACCCAATGAGGATTCCGAACCGTCTGGCACTGCGGCAACTGAGGATCGCGCCATACCGCTGTCGAAGGATGTTATTTTTCATATCCTCGATTTCCTGTTTTTTCACGGAATTCGTATAGGGATCAGCAGCAATCACCGGTTTTTTTGTGCTCATTAACAGACCAACCGGGTGGAACGTCCCGCTCCCGATGAATAAAAAACAATCCACTTGTTCAGTGAGATTTGCCCCCGCAGAGAAATTACAGCCGAGGATCTGACCTTTTGAATCGATGCGTTCATCTCCTCCGGTGATGAATGGTTCAAAACCATGTTGTCGTAACAGTGTTTCAGCGATCGCAAGTGTATGGAGATGCTGCGCGGTGGTGACAAGGCCGATTTTCTTTCCGATCAAGGAGGGGATCGCTTTTTCGACGACCTTGGAAACATCCAATGTCGACTGTGCGTTCACAAAGACAGTGGGGATCCAGAAATTCTCGACATCCTGTATCGGGGTATGCCCGATATGAACAACGCAGTCCACATCCATGTTCTTTAACTCGTAGTTCACCACATCACAGGCACCAAAGCAGGGGTCTGCGGATACCAGGACTGTTGCGTTGGTTTCCTTTCTTATATAATCAACCAAAGGAAAAATACTGCGTTTCAATCCTTCTGGTATTTGTATTGCAATCGTTTTGTAGTGTTTTTCTTTGATGAGTTGAACTGCTGATTCTATATCAATGATGTACCCTGAGAGGTCCATCAGATCACCCCTTGGACGACCAAGAGGATCTCTTGATAAAAGGCCATCCGATATTCATAGGATTCTTTGGAGGTGTCTATCGTGAGAGCGGCTTCATCCGCAGTGAACGGTTCATAGGTGGTTTTTTGCACCTGGTAAATCTCCCAGCGGCCGTCAGAGACAGATTTTTTCTTCACCCGTTCCTCCAACCTGCTCTTTATGATTTCATCAGGGCAGTCGCAGTGGACTATGACCAGTTGCGCATGATGTTTTCCAGCGATATGGCGAGCCATCTCCCGGTATTTTTTCTTTTGGAAAGTCGCATCAAGGACGACGTGTTCCCCGTTCTTTACAACAAGTGAAGCGCGTTGCATGACCTGTTCGTAGGTTTCGTCTACTCGTTTGGGGTCATATAAGCCGGTGTTGAACTGGTCATGGTGGCGTTCATACTGGTCGATCCCTGCGGTTTCTTTTCGTACGATATCGGTGTTGATGAGGGTGGCATGATAATCGACCGCTATCTTGCGTGCCACGGTCGATTTCCCGGTGCCCGTCAACCCAGCGACAAGGAACATCACTGGTTTTCTTTTCTGCAGGTCGAGGGAGAACAATCGTGTATAATACCGCGAGAGCTCGAAATATTTTTTCGCGGATGCTAACACGCGTTTTTTTATGGCAGGGTCGATATGAGGGTCGTTAAGCTGGAACCCATGGACCTTGCCTCGGACGAACGCCCGGTACGATTTGTAGAAATTCAGCAGGGTAGATATCTCAGTGTCCTTGCTCTTCTCGATATATTTTTCAATGAGATAGCTTGAGAGATAGGGATGGTTTCGTTGAATTCTATGCAATCGAAGATATGGATGGATCCTTCTGATACCACGATGTTCCCTGAATGGAGATCCCCGTGGCATTCGTAGATCTTCCCTTGTTTCATCCGCTGTCCGAACACCGCTTTTTTCCGTTCGAAAAACTTCGCGACTTCTTCCTTGATGTACGAAAATGTCTCCTTTGGGATCGTAATCCCGATCATCGGCTTGGTTTGCTCGAAGTTCTCATTGATGTTCTGTTTGACGGACTGCATCTCGCCATATTTTGTGATATCCGCTGTTGGTTCCTGTGATTGATAAAAGTCGATTAAGATCGAGACAAGCTGGTCGATGGTCTGCTCTGATATCTTCCCCTGTTCAAGCATCTGGGTCATGATGCATTCCTGAGGGAACTCCTTCATTTTTAAGTCATAGTCAACGATGGTCCCCTCCCCGTCCAGTGACAGGGTGTTGTCCTTCTGGGTGATCGGGAGGACATCCAGGTACATCTCAGGGCAGAGTCTTTTATTGAGCCGCAGTTCCTCTTCACAGTAAAATTTGCGTTTATCCAGGGTTGAAAAATCAAGGAAGCCGAAGTTCACCGGTTTTTTTATCTTATATGCATAGGTCCCGGTGAGGGCGACATAGGAGATATGGGTCTGAAGGAGTTGAACGGAGGTCACATGGGGACCATAAAATGCTGGATTTTTCAGATGGTCAAAAAGCATTCCCTGATTCATGAAAGCAGAGTAGAACACTGCTTCTTAAAAGGTTTGTCTTTTGGTAGGTCTACAAAGGTGAGTAGTGCGTTATTTTCCAGTCGAGGTGATTGCTATAGACAAAGCATCCATCATTGGAAAAATGGTTTATACGCGGAAAACAAGGATGATAAAAACGATTTGGACGCACAAGGTGGCGATCACCGCTGGGATGAAGTACTTGTACATCCGGGTGGTATCGGTTTTCAGATAGTCACTGCTCAGGACGTTGCAGAGATGGATCGGTGAGATCAGATACCCTAGGAACGAGCTGATGTAGATGAGGCTTGTCAATCCAAGCCGGTGAGCGCCCCAAGGAGAAACGGGATGAAGATGATGATGAGAAGCGCGGGAAACGAAACACTGCTCATGGTCTCAGAGATGAGACGGTCGACACCGGAGACCTTGAACATCTCCTGGAAAATGATGATCCCAAAGACGGCAAACGCGAGTTTCCCGGTCAGTGATCTTTTTAGGATCCCTCGGTAGGTTTTCCACGTGGTCTTCGTAAGGAAAAACAGAAGAACGATGCTGACAAAGACGCCAATGAGAAAGCATCTGGTTTCAGAGAAGCCCAGGTATTTCAATGGATAGAACAGGAGGGGGACGATGGGTGGGAGCAGATAGATGAGTCCCTGCGTGTTTTTTTCTGCGGCGGTGATCTGAGGAAGCGTTTCAGGAGGAGGTACCCGATGAACACAAAGGCAAGGAACCCAAGGGAGTTTGCGAGGATCAAGGTCCCCATTGGGATGTTGGAGAAATTCACACTACAGATAATGATCATCGCTTGTGATATCGGATAGATAGGGAACCAGATATGGCGGAACCAGACGTTCAAAAAATTTTTTTGATCCTTATTAAGGTTATATTTGGTTCCTTCGGAATCGACTAATGGTGCAGAAAAAAGCGATCCACCAGGGTTTGGCATCAGACCGTACACCGCTGGGATGATGGCCAGGGTACCTCCTTTTGAAAAGAACGACCGCAGGCTCAGGACTAGTTTTTCTATTGCATTTGTCTCCTGCATGCATTTGGCGAGAACATAGATCAAGGTCATCAGCAGGGCAAGCTCTATCGTGCTGGTGACGATTTGATGGGTCTCAAAAGAATAGAAACTCGCCTCGATCATCGTCTTTGGGATATCCAACGGAGTGATCACCTGCAAGGAGAAGACACCTATGATCAATGACCCGAGCAGCAAGGTCAAACCAAAACTAATCTTCTTTCGAATCAGCACGAGAATGACGATGAAGGCGATGATAACCCCAATCAGATTGAGCATGGTCTGCCAAGAAATAGTCGTATGATTTAACTAGTTAACTCCACTGCGATTTTCCTGGCCTGCTCCAATGTCTTTTCCTGATCGATGGTCAGAAACTCCCTATCAAGCATGAGTGGTGCACCGTTCACGATGGTGGTGCACACATCCGTTCCTCGTACCGCGTAGACAAGGTGCGAGACGGGATCATGGACCGGGGTGAGATGCGGCTTCTTTAGGTCCACCATGATGAGGTCCGCGGTTTTTCCTTCCTCTATCGAGCCCAGGGTATGGGGCATGCCAGCGCAGGCAGCACCACCAATGGTCGCCAGATCAACAACGGTCTGTGCAGGCAGGATGGTGGGGTCCCAGCGATGGTTCTTATGGATAAGGGCGCAGAACTTCATCGTCTCAAACATATCAAGGGTGTTGTTGCTTGCCGCTCCATCGGTCCCAAGACCGACAGAGACCTGTGCATCCAGCAGCTCGGGGATGGGAGCAAAACCTCCGGTCGCGATCTTCATGTTACTGACCGGACAATGAGCAACTGCGACACCAGCATTCTTCATCTCAAAAATCTCGTTTTTTGTGATCCACCCGCAATGCGCAAGAATCGTATCTTCCTTCAACAACCCCTGTTTTTTTAATTGTTCCACAGGCCGTACCCCATATTTTTTTTCTACATCATAGACTTCATCCCTGGTCTCTGAACAATGGGTGTGCAAAGCAACATGCTGCCGGGTCGCAATCTCGACTGCTTTCTGTAGTGTCTCAGGGTTGCAGGAATACGTGCTATGGGGTGCGACCATGGGGGAAATCAAGGGGTTGTTCTTCCAGCGTTTGATGAACTGTTCACCTTGTGGGATGAGTTCTTTTGACTCAAACTCAGGGGTGTCAAAATCGATGAGGGCAAAACCAAGGAACCCACGCATCCCGACCCGCTCTGTGACCTTTGCGATGGTTTCCTCAAAAAAATACATGTCAAGATAGGAGGTTGTCCCTGAAGAGATCATCTCGAGAAGACCAAGCTCGGTGCCAATCTCTATCGCTTTTTTATCAAGTTTTGCCTCCACGGGCCAGATCCGCTGAGAAAGCCAGTCCCTCAGGAGCATATCGTCTCCATACCCGCGCAACAAGGTCATGGGGATATGGGTATGGGCGTTGATCAGACCAGGGAGCAGAAGCTTCTGTGTCCCATCTATCTTATAATCAGCTTCGGAAGAGAGCGGCGTTTCTGAGCATTCCACGATCACATGGTCATCGATGTAGAGGTCACCATGGATCTTCCTTCGAGAATCATCTTGGGTGAGAATCGTACAATTCTTAATGAGAATGCTCATTGTCTTGCTCGTCGCCTGTCAAGGGTGTTGCTTTCTCCCAGCTGTCATTAAAATACTTGTTGAGTTTCTCAAGCATCTCCTTCTCAACGGTCCATATCCCCAGTTCATCCTGTTTGATCGGACCGGAGAGGATTAATGCGCGATCATCCCCAAGGATGAAATTCCCTCTTATGCCGGAATGCTGTTTGACATCCATTCCCTTCAAAGTCATCCCGTTTTCGTATTCGTTGACCACGATCTTCGCATTCCTCGGCAGTTCAATAGTGCCCATGTTCTCCGCAATGATACGGGGGTTTGCGATCTCTTCGATGCTCCATTTATGGGTAGGCCGGGTTGCTGGTTGTGTCTTATTGACACGCCGCATCCCGATCTCAATAGCGACGCCTATCGTGATGACACCGATGATTAAACCTATAATAAACGCTATGACATCCATCTGCTATCCATCTCCTACAACCAGTGAAACACTATCGAGGATAAATAGATTTTCCTTTGTCGGATAAAAATAATAGCGAGGAGGAAACTTTATGTCCCATAGGCACATTCTGGACAAAAAATCGCAGATGGTATCCCTATGGCGAAATCCATACAACAACAGATACATCAGCTCAAAAAAACCAACAACGCGGTCATCCTTGCCCATAACTATCAACGGCCGGAGATCCAGGATATCGCTGATTTTGTCGGAGACTCACTTGACCTGTCGATAAAAGCAACAAAGACAGAGGCGAAGGTTATCGTCTTCTGCGGCGTTGATTTCATGGCAGAGGCCGCCAAGATCCTCAATCCTGAAAAGACCGTCATCCTCCCTGATAAAAACGCGAACTGCCCGATGGCAGAGATGGTCGACGCAGAAAGCCTCGGATGGCTGAAGAAGGAACACCCTGATGCAGAAGTCGTCGCGTACATTAATACGACAGCGCAGGTCAAAGCCCTCGCTGATATCTGCTGCACCTCGGCAAACGGTGTGAAGGTCGTCAAAAGCAGGACCGCAAATAAAATCATTTTTGTGCCGGACCGGAACCTCGGGTTGTATATCCAGCAACAGGTCCCCGAGAAGGAAATGATTCTCTGGCCAGGGGTCTGCCGAACCCATCATGACATAAAAAAAGAGGACGTCTTAGCGCTCAAAAAGCAACACCCTGATGCCGAATTCCTGGCGCACCCTGAATGCCAACCGGAAATCCTCCAGTTAGCAGATTACGCCTTTTCGACAAATGGGATGGTTGACCACGTGAAGTCCTCCCCGAAAAAGGAGTTCATCATTGGAACGGAAAAAGGGTTGTGTTACCGGCTGGAAAAGGAAAACCCAGGCAAAAAATTCTATCCGATTCCCTCAGCGGTTTGCCCAAACATGAAAAAAACAACCCTGGAAAAAGTATTAAAGAGCCTGGAGACTTTAGAGCCGAAGATCCATCTCTCAGATGAGATTATGCAGAAAGCAC
>PDVH01000277.1_pt1 | contig 13217 bp, 8 predicted proteins | sample 1369781 | NCBI WGS metagenome assembly PDVH01 (sample SAMN07795378, study PRJNA414565) | Alkali sediment metagenome, whole genome shotgun sequencing project. | isolation source: glacial lake sediment | place: Bosnia and Herzegovina: Donje Bare Lake | collected 2016-06
TTGAAACGAAGAGGAGAAGTTTTAATTAAAGTTTTTTTGTCAGATTCTGTCCGTACTCAAAACAGGCTTTCTTACCGGTATCATCAGGATTCCAGAGTGTTTTGAGTCCCTCGTCCACCACGGTGAATCCTGCTGCTTTTAAACGCTCATTGATTACCTGCACTGATTCACCACTCCAGCCATAGCAACCAAACGCTGCTGCTTTTTTATCTTTAAAACCTAACCCGCGTAGTTCTTCAAGCATGGATGCAGCTGAGGTGAGGATCCCCTTATTAATCGTTGGAGAGCCAAACACGATTCCCTTGGATTTGAAGATCTCGGTGATGACATCGTTTTTGTCGCTATGTCCGATGTTGTAGAGTTTGACGGTGACGGATTTATCTGCATGAACGATTCCTTTTGCGATATGTTCAGCCATGACCCGCGTACCGCTCCACATGGTGTCATAAAGAATGGTAATTTGATTTTCTTTGTATTTGTTCGCCCATTTAAGATAGGTTTCGATGATTTGTTTTGGGTTGTCTCTCCAGATGATTCCATGGCTCGTACAAATGATATCAACAGGAAGGTTTAATGCCAGGACGTCCTTGATTTTCTTTTCCGCAAGCGCGCTGAACGGGGTAAGGATGTTTGCATAATACTTCATTGCTTCGTAGGTAAGCTCTGCCTGGTCTACGAGATCATTGAACATAGACTCTGAGGCAAGATGCTCCCCGAATGCATCATTACTAAAGAGGATGTTATCATTGGTAAGATAACAAAACATAGAGTCAGGCCAGTGTAACATGGGTGCTTCGATAAAGATGAGGTCTTTTTTCCCAAGGCTCAGTCGGTCACCGGTTTTCACGACATGGAAATCCCAGTTCTCATGATAGTGACCTTTGAGTGATTTCACTCCATTTGCGGTACAATACACAGGTGTCTCAGGGATGTGCCTCATTAGTTCAGGCAGCGCGCCGCTATGGTCGCTTTCTCCATGGTTAGCAATAACATAATCAATCTTTTTAAGGTCGATTTCTGTGGAAAGGTTTTTGACAAATTCCTTTGCAAACGGACCCCAAACAGTATCAATCAGAGCAACTTTTTCTTCTTTTATTAAATAAGAATTGTACGTTGAGCCACGATGTGTTGAAAGCTCGTTGCCATGGAACTTACGTAAATCCCAATCGATTTTTCCGATCCAAGTAACATTGTTTTTCACTGGTATATTCATAACACTACCTCCACCATAGGTAGGAATCTTACAATGACAGTTGGTTATTAAAAATTTCCCTGAGTCTTTAGTATACAGTAAAGTTTTGTATTGTTTAAATAGGAGTTCTTCTATCTCAGATTACTTGGGGGAATTCAATGGAGATTGTTCCTGACATCCACTGGATTGAAGGCATCACTGGACACTGCTACATCGTTGTCGACAAGGAGCTAACGCTTATTGATACTGGCATGCCGCACAAAACAAAGAAAATACTACGGTATATCACTGATGACCTCCAGAGAACACCTTCGGAGCTGAAAACAATTGTTCTTACTCATTGCGATATTGATCATATTGGAAACGCTCTGGAACTACGGAATCTCACCGGAGCGAAAATGGCTGCTCATCCGCAGGATGCGGAGGTAATCGCGGGGAAAAAGATCCGGATGACGCCGAATGGTGGGATGAGAATCCTATTCAAATTGCTTAGATTATTTATGAGAGTAAAACCATTTCAAGTTGATATCATGTTAAAAGAAGGAGACAGCCTCTCCGGTCTCACCGTCCTTCATATGCCAGGTCATACTCAGGGGAGTATCGCTCTGTATGATTCCAAACGAAAGGTGCTGTTCATCGGGGACATGCTCGGATGCCGTGATGGAGTCGTGCAAAACCCATCGAAAAGTGTCACCATGGATATGAAGCAAGCCCATAGATCCATTGAAAAACTTAAAGATCTTGATTTCACCGTTATGCTCAGCGGCCATGGGGAGCCATTAAGGTCGAATGCCTCCGCTAAGGTCACAGAATTCATCAACAAAATAAAAAATATTGACGCAACCAGGTGATGGTGCATTTCATGAATATCATAGAAACAAAAAACCTAACAAAGAAATTTGAAAAAATGACCGCGGTTGATACTCTCAACCTTCAAATAAAAGAAGGTGAGATATTCGGATTGCTTGGACCAAACGGTGCAGGAAAAACAACAACGCTTCTCATGCTGGTGACGCTGAATCCACCAACGTCCGGGACTGCAACGATAAATGGTTTTGATATTGTAAAACAACCTGATAAAGTGAGGAAATCAATTGGTATCGTGTTTCAGGATCCAAGCTCTGATGAGATATTAACCGGGTATGAGAATTTGAAGTTACACGGTTGGTTGTATGGCATGCCCGATGAGTTACGAGAGGATCGAATCAAGGAAGTTCTCAAACTTGTCGACCTTACAGATAGAAAGAATGATCGGGTGAAAAAATACTCTGGTGGGATGAGAAGAAGGTTAGAGCTCGCACGAGGTCTCATGCATCACCCAAAGGTGTTATTCTTAGATGAACCAACACTAGGTCTGGATCCGCAATCACGAGAGCATATCTGGGAGTATATCGAAAATCTTGCGAAAGAAAAAAACATGACCATTATCATCACAACCCATTACATGGATGAGGCTGATAAACTCTGTGACCGGCTTGCGATTATCGACCGTGGGAAAATAGTTGTCCTGGGTTCTCATAAACAATTGAAAAAAGAATTAGGCGGGGATATTATTCGCTTAAAGTCGCAGACACTAGACCTTGGTGCATTAAAGAAATTACCATATGTAAAAAAGATCAGCCCCTGTGATGGTGAAGTATGTTTAACCTTAGAGAATGCAAATATCCATTTACAAGAAATATTAAAAGTCGTTGGAAAGATAGATTCTGTAGAGATCCGGTCACCTACCCTTGATGATGTGTTTTTACATTATACCGGAAGAGCCATTCGAGAAGATACCCCGGAGGGTAGCTGGGCTGAAAAAGCGATGAATGCGAGTGCGAAAAAATGAGCGAAATAAAAGGTATCTACGCATTGTGGTATCGAGAAACGAAGGTCTTCCTGCGAGAGCGTTCTAGGATTATTTCATCGGTTATCAATCCTCTGCTGTGGTTACTTATCATCGGAGGTGGTCTTGGGTCAGCTGTGTCCTTTGGCGGAATCAATTATCAAACATTTATTTACCCTGGAATTCTCATTCAAACCGCTTTGTTTTCATCCGTGTTCTTTGGTGTCTATATCGTCTGGGATAAGAAGATAGATTTCATGAAAGAAGTGTTGGTTGCCCCGATGAGACGAACCTCTATTTTTGTTGGAAAAATACTGGGTGGGTCTACCGACACCTTGCTTCAGGTTTTAATCTTGTTTGTCATCGGGTTTATTTTTATGATCGGTGGAATTATGCCTGGTTTGCAATTAACTCCTTTTTCTGTACTTGTTTCACTTGCATTTTTACTTGTGGTAACAGTTTCAGTTGATAATAAGTTTTCTTGTCTTTCCGTTATTCTTTCTTTCTGGCGCACTGTTCCCAATAACCAATCTCCCCGCATGGTTAGCTCCCTTCATTTTTGTCAACCCTGTGACATATGCGGTGGATGGCATCCGAGGTGTCCTGTTGGGGATCTCCCGGTTTCCTCTCCTTTTTGATTTTGCACTTGTTTGTCTTTTTGCATTTATAATGATTCTCATTGGGACCTATGCGTTTAAGAAAATGAAACTCTAAAAAGCGTTAACAAGGGTGCTTTCGAATGGAATCTTGGAAATCTCGGCTTTCCGCTGACCCTACTGAATGGCTCTTGGAAAAAAATAATCCTTCAGTACGATATTTTGCCTTACGTGATCTTTTAAAAAAACCTAGGACTGATTCAGATGTAAAGGAAGCAAACCAGGAGATCATGAAGACCGGTGTCGTGCCAGCTATTTTAGCAAAGCAGAAGAAAGAAGGATATTGGGATGAGCCTGAACGGTTTTATACCGCGAAATACAAGGGGACCGTCTGGCAATTGATGATTCTAGCTGAGCTTGGAGCTGATGGGAACGATGTCCGTATAAGAAGAGCATGTGAGTTCATCCTTTCTTTTTCACAGGATATGGAAAGTGGTGGTTTTGCTCATTCCTCGAGTGCTAAAAAGGGTGGGGGACGCCATAGTGAAGTGATCCCCTGTTTAACAGGGAACATGGTCTGGAGTTTGATTCGCCTTGGCTATTTGGAGGACCCTCGGCTTCAGCATGGCATTACATGGATTACACACTATCAGCGGTTCGATGATGGAATCCCGGATGTACCAAAAGGCTGGCCGTATGACCGGCTCAAGGCAGCATGTTTAGGCAAGCATACCTGTCATATGGGTGCAGTAAAAGCATTAAAAGCATTGGCAGAAATCCCGGAAAAGAAACGATCTGCTGCGGTGAAACAGACGATTGAAAAAGGAGCTGAGTACCTACTGCTGCATCATGTGTTCAAAAGCAGTCATAATGTGAGCCATGTGCCAAAACCAGGGTGGCTGAAATTCGGTTTTCCGCTTATGTATCAGACAGATGCTTTGGAGATTCTTGGAATTTTAACCCACCTTGGGTACAAGGATAAACGCATGCAGGAGGCTATCGATATTGTAGTTTCAAAGCAGGACAACGAGGGGAGATGGATACTGGAGAATACATTCAATGGACGTTACCAAGTAAACATAGAAAAGAAAGGAGAACCAAGCAAATGGATTACGTTGAATGCGCTCAGAACATTAAAAAGGTTTTATGGTGACGAGAAAATAAAGAAAAAATAAAATGGAGCATCAATTCTTTTAATGTTGTTTTTCTTTTTTTTGGTTAATTGCTGATTGTTTCTTAGAGATCATATAGAAGGAACATATAAATATTTAAAAGTGATACTTTTCTTTGGATGCATATTACGGATGGGATAAGAGCCTATGGCATATACAGAAAAGCAGTCATCGTTTTAGTTTTAATGCCATTTCTCCTGGTTGGTTTCAATTGTGCGGATGCATCACCAAATAAAAATATCATCTCCCAATCCCATGCGTCTTTAAAGGATTCAGTTCTTGTCGCAGGTGTTTTTCATTATGTCGATGTCACATTACTTAATGAACATGAAAAAATCTGCATCATTGCGTACAGCGGAGATACAGAACCGGAACCACAAGCTCGTACTGAAAATAATTATTACAAATGGGAATATGATAACGGGGTTTGGAAGGACGCCAGTGGTTATGATTCTTCCTATATTGATCCCTCTAAATGTTATCATGAAAACAATACCTATTCGTTTTATATCGGAATTTCTAACAAAGCAAAACCTGGCAGCTGGACGATTAAGATACTCGTAGACAACAAAGAAACCACTTCTGTTTCTTTCAAGGTGATTATCGGTGATTTTTGTCTATTTTTTTCAACAATCATCGGTGTTTTTCAACCCACGATGAAGCAGAAGACCTTGCTTGCGGAAAACGAATTGAGATGTTGTTATAAGGAACGGAAACTGGAAGCGTCTGAAGAGAACATTGAGAGAATCGTCGATAGTGTTCTTACGAAGCATCCGACTGTATCAAACGAAAAAAAATCAGAGGATAACAACATAGATTTTTATTGCTCAAATAACAATCCATTCAGCAAACAGGAACCAATACGATCAGCGATTTCTCTTTATCCCCGAAGCAAACTGAAGGAAATAAAAATTGATAGATCGAAGTCTTTGTTTTTTAGTGGAATATGGGGCGGAGGTAAAGATTTTTGTTCACTGAAATCAGATGTTTTTAAGAGATTTTTTATGATAATAGTTGTGTGTATTTTTTTGTCAACTTCGCTAATACCTATGGTTGTATTGATGGGTAAAAATCAGGATTCGGGTAATATCACCATTATTAATGTTCAAAGTTTTCCTTTGGTTGGTGGCAAATGGACTGTACGGTTTTCAACCGTTGGAAGAGCGGACCTTATAATCACAGCAATTAATGGGACTTCTTGGAGTAATGCTAAGAATTGTAGTGGTTATGATCTTCAGTTCCTTTCCATACAGCGTGGAAATCAAACCCTGGATTATGAATGGGCGGACGGTTCTGTTATTATTGAGAATTATTCCTCTAACGAAACAGGGTATGAAATCTCCAAAGTCCTTGATGTCGGTGAACATTCGTTAAAGTTCCAGTTTGGAGACGATATTGCCTATGCCTATAATGATGCTTCTACCTGGTGGAATTCTGACTGGTTGTATCGAAAACAGCTCACCATCAATGGAAAAAATCTTGGCTATCAGATGAAAATCATTATCGGAAATACAAGTGGAGGAAACGTTAATTGCAATGGACATGTGCGCAGTGATTTCGGTGATATCAGGTTTATCAGCTACTCAGATAATACAACACAATTCCCCTATTGGTTGAGGAACTATACAACTAATACTCAAGCGACATTCTGGTTTAACAATACATTAAATGACTCATCGATCTGGATGTATTACGGCAATCGGACTGCTTCGACAACGAGCAATGGATCAAATACGTTTCATTTCTTTGATGATTTTTCAAATGGAATCAGTAAATGGACAATGCATTCCTGGAATACCGATTCTGTTTTCATTGATCAGACCAAGGGAGATCCAGCTCCAGCGTTAATACATTTACCAGATACGTCAGTACCTTCGAATAGGACCTATCAGGATACAAGGATTCGGACCCTGTCGTATAAAATGCGGAACGGCACGATAGAATATGATGTGTATCTGAATGGAACACCACGAAGTATTCATCAACTTGGCTGGAGAGTTAATTCTTTGTCGTGGACAAATGGTTATTGCTGGCGTTTGCAAACTTCGAATGGTGATGGTGGTTTTTTTCGATTTACTGGCGAAGCAGCTTGGACTCAAATAGGAACAAGCCTTCCTGACGCTACCGCAGCTACGTGGTATCACGTACAAATAAATGTTTCAGGATCTAATTACGCAACAACAGTCACCCCGCCATGCGGAGGGGTCAGTACTCGTTCTGTATCAGATTCAACAAAATTAACCGCTGATTACCTCATTTCCCATTTGCATGGTGTTGGTATGGATTCTTCAAATTATGTGTTGGTGGATACGATCTTTGTGAGAAAATATCTGGCAACATCCCCAACCTGGAGTAGTTATGGGCAAGAGGAAATTTATACCGATGTAAGTAACCCCTCTCCAAGTGACAATGCCATCAATGTGTCGCTCTACCTCAGCAGCTTTTCCATTACCATGCATAATGCTGTCGGTAGAAAAATGAATATAACTTGGAAGACGAACACAAGTGGAAGCTGGGTTACATTTAACACGACAAACGGTGGTGGAGCTGGGGTTGGAAACGGGACTTATGCTGTTACAAATACGTCATGGGTTGTTTCTCATTCGAAAAAATATTGGTGGAGGGTTTGTGTCAGCTACGGCACAGGTTGGACAAATCGAACGTTTTGTTTTACCACAATCGCCGCGACTGTAATCAGTAGTCCCTCTCCTAATAATAATAGTATGAGCTATATCGAACCCGTCTGTCATGTTACTCTGTCAAATCCAGGTGGTGGAAATGCTACCATTCGTTTCTATGAAAATACAACTGGAGTTTGGAAACTACAACAAACAACGTTTAATGTGAATCTGACTAATCCGAAAGTAATCAACTGGAATAAATATATCAATGCCACGTTGTTCGATCAAAATTACTGGTGGAAAGTCAACGTCACCGATGGAAAAAGCTGCTATCATGAGAAAATCTATAAATTCACGACCTCATCGGACCGTCCACCTATCCTTATCAACGAATATCCAACTGATCTCTCAACAGGAATTATCACAACGATAAGTAAAATCAATGTCACCATTCAAGACCCTGATAACGATGCAATGAACTGGTCCATTACAACAAGCCCTAATATTGGAACCAACTCGAGTAACAATGTATACAACCGTAGCATTTCATGTGATGTATCAGGATTAATAACTGGTACAATATATTATTGGTATGTCAATGTAACAGATGGAATAATCTGGACAAATCAAACATACTCGTTTACAACAAACAACCCTCCGTCTATAGCACTCATTTACCCAAAGCCAAACGGAACGACAGCGATCGAAGAGCTTACAACATGCTGGATATGGGCGAATGATACAGAAAGTGGGTCATTGACTGTCACCTGGGCAACGAATGCCAGTGGCAGTTGGGTGAATAAATATACGACTCATAGTGTTTCTGCAAATACCGCAACCTCGTATCAGTTCACAGATTTTACAAATTTTTATTTTAAATATTACTGGAAGGTATATGTGAACGATGGTTCACAAAATATTACCAAATGGTTTTATTTCACCACGGATATGATAGAAACGTCAGTAAACATTATCACACCGTATAATGTAATGTATTCACCGAAAACAATCACAGCGACCGGTCCTTCAAATCTCGATAGTGTTGCCCTTTGGTATCGTTTTTCATCTAATATCTCGTATTTCAATTGGTGGAGCTCAAGTTGGAATTATCATAAAGTACTGAAGATTTCTAATGCCAATAATGATTATCAGATGAAGATCAATGTCACCATGAGCTCGGGTGGGAATGTCTCCTGTGATGGACATTGTAAGAATGACTTTAGCGACATTCGTTTTGTTGACAGTGACAATACGACTGAGCTTTCATATTGGATGGAACAATATGTGAGTGGAAGCTATGCGAATTTCTATGTAAAAACATCAGCAGATGTACAATCAGATGCCAAAATTATCATGTATTACGGAAACAGTGCTGCGACAAGTAGCAGTAGTGGCACAAATACATTCCTATTCTTCGATGACTTCAATGATGGAGATTACACCAATAGTCCCACGTGGACTGTTGGTACTGGGACATGGACGGTGAACGCAGGAAAATTAGAAACCTCATCTACGAGCCATCCTGTCATCTATGAGACATCATTTTCCTCAACCGATTATATCATGGAAGGGAGATTTAGAATCACCACAACTCCTGTTACTGGTGATCGACAAGCTTGGTTGCTCACACGTTTAACCGATGTTGGTAATTATTACGGCTATGGATATCGGAGTGCAAGTGGAGCAAACTACTGGGAATTATGGAAAAGAGCGGGAGGAGTATTTACACAGCTTGGAACGCATACACCATTAACCTTGACTCAGAACACCTGGTATAAGAACAGCTTTCAAGTTGCTGGAACGAGTCTCAAAGGAAAAGTATGGTTGAATGGCACAGTAGAACCTTCCTCTTGGGGTGTTTCAGTCACGGACTCAGGCCTTTCCAGTGGACGCGTTGGTCTCAAAGGAACATCAGTTGCTGCAACGGTTCAATTCGATAATATTTTAGTAAGAAAATATGCAGCGACAACACCAACCTGGAATAGTTTTGGAAATGAAAAAGCAAAAAATCTTACGAACTGGGTTTTTGTCTCTACCGATTTATCGTACGCCTGGCAATGGAGCTTTAACTTCCCGAATAGTACAGGCTATTATCAATTTTATAGCATCGGAAAAAAATCAGGATCACCAGATGAGACGCCACCGACGACCGGTGATACGACATGTTATTTCCAACTCAGCATCCATCCTCCGTTCATAATGAGCTATGACCTCATCAATAAAACAGGTTCAAAACTCAATAATATCACAGGTCTACTTGATGTCAATATGGAATACAGCTTCATCATCAATATAACTGATAACGCTGGATATGACGATATCAAATACGTCAATATCACGTGTTGGTACGACAAAGGGAGCGATACCAGCCAGTACAATCAGACCCTAGGTGGAAATCTGAACATGTTCCTTCAGTATGTCAACACCACGGGAACTGCTCAATTCAATAAATTCTGGCCACATGACGAAGTACAGCTTGTTCTCATAAATAGCACCGAGACTATTGTTAACAGTACGAGCAAAAAAATTACAATTAGCTTCCGTCTAGGAAACCAAACAAGATGGGCAAGCAGTAACAACACCTGGGATGATACTCAAAACACGACCAATAATCCATTTTCATGGAACTTTAATATTACTACTTCAGATAACTGGGGTTCAAAAACGTGGAAAAAAGATGAATACGGAATTTACAAATTTGTTACTATCATACCTGAAAAAAATTGGGTAGATGTTCAAGCTCCGCCAGGATATAATGCTACAACGAATGTCGTCAACATCACTTATTCTTCAAACTACGATTATAATATTAGTATATTTTTTGAAGAGAATCTTACGAATGCTTCGTCAGGTGACATCATCCCCATCGCAAATAATGTCTACATATGTGCAAATGCAGATATTAACGATGATATCACCACTGATATGATGTTTAATGGTATCCGAGAAGTAAATGCTATTGACGTCATCAACACATCCGGTATTTTTCATAAGAACGGTACAAGCCAAATTGTTCACGTTCAATTTAATGTGTACATACCCTTTGGTACTATCCCTGGAGAATATTCAGCTCATGTAGCGACGAAGATAAAACAGAAAGAAGATTAAAAGCAGCACATCATAACAAAGTTTGGTTCCTTGATAAGAAAAATAAAATTCCAGACCCAAAGTTTTATATGATAGACAATGAATTAATGACTTGCACCCTAACATATAATCATATTATGAAATAGAAGGTAAAAAACTAGTGAGGGCTAGAAGGATGGGAAAGCAGAACATATATTCAGTTCTCGTTGTAACAGCATTGGTAATATCATTATTCACTGGTATGTTCTGCCTTGAGCCTTTTGTCGTTAAAAATGTGCAAGCTAATCCGGGGGATATAAGCGAAGAGTGGAACAACGAGACGACCTTAAATGTTACGATTCTCTATAGAGAACCAAGGATTAATTGGTATGGTTTTCAATACAATCAGTCCGGAACCTGGGTTTCTAGACTCAATACGCAGAGTGATGTAAACGATAGTGCGGAATACAGGTTTATTGTCAATATCAGTAGTGATTGTGAGTGGGAAAATATCACGTATATCAATATAACCGCTTGGTATGACCAAGGAAATGACAATACCGTCTATAATCAGACATTGGGTGGGAACATGAATTTATTCTTTGAGTATGAAAACCTCACAGGAACAGCGGTATGGAATATGCTGTGGCCAAACGCAGGTGAGGTTACTGAAAGTCAATATACGGAGAGAGTCGTACATGACCCTGTTGGCAGTCCAAGATTTACAGAGTGTCATAATCTAACATTTTCATTTGTCCCCGGATATCAATTTCGCTATGCTCCTGGGGATGGGAGTTGGAATACAACCCGTAATGCTACAAATGATCCTCAATCCTGGAATTTTAAAATCTATGCTTCTAATGAACAAGGCTACGTTTCTTGGATTCAAGATGAATTTGGGATTTACTCGTATACCGAAATAATAAGTGCAGGATGGCCCGCTATCTATGCGTATCCTGGGGAAAATGCAACAGCAGAAAGCAATATTACTCTTGCATCTCGTTCGAACGGGAATTATTCACTTTCTGTTGACGTAGGGAATCTCACACATAAAACTCATCCGACTGCCAATATGTCTCGTACAAGGATTTGGGTGCGAGGTGGTGATTTAGCTCTTCCAAATAATTTCACTGCCTTTAATGATATAATCTACCTCTATGGATCTGCTGGAACCTATCATCTTAATCAAGCAAATGGGACAAGTTTTTCAACAAATGATATCGAGTATAAATGCAGTATTCCTCTCGGGCAGATTGCTGGGGAGTATACCGCTCCAATAAGTTATCATCTCAAAACTACATAAGAGTTAATCAAACCCCTCTAATGCCTCTCTTTTAAAATCAGAATATTTCTGACCAACAACAACCTATTCTTAGGTTTTAATTTTTCTTTGATGGTATCAATTTTTTATCTAGTTCTCTCCAACTATGACTCAATTGCAGAGTGACGTTTTGACAAAAAAGCTTTAAATATTGTGTCTACCAAACAACGTACCTGACATTTGTTAGCATGTCGTAAAGTAGCTCGATATGGAATGGATGAAGGTGAAAAAAATGGAGATGGACCGAAAGAGAAAAGCTTTTTCCGCTGTAATAGGAATAATATTAATCATATCTATGGTAGTAAATATCTTTCTTTTTGGGCCAATCGTCATGATTGGGAAGGCTGATCCTGGTGATATCCCTGATATATGGCATAATTCAACAACTTTAAATGTAACAGTACTGCAGATTCCTCCAAGAATTAATTGGTATGATTTTCAGTACAATCAGTCCGGAACCTGGGTCACTAAACTCAACAAAGAGATTGATGTGAACAATAGTGCAGAATACAGATTTATCATCAATATTAGTAGTGATCAAGGATGGGATGATATTCAATATATTAATGTCACTGCTTGGTACGATCACGGCAATGAGAGTAGCACCTATAATCAGACGTTAGGTGGGAATATAAATTTGTTTCTTCAGTATAGAAACACGACTGGGACTGCTATATGGAGGATGTTATGGCCTCATGGGGGCGAATTTACTGCACGTAAATATACAGAGCGCGTTGTATTTGATCGCTATGGTAGTGTCGGTTATACCGAATGTCATAATCTGACGTTCCAATTTATTCCAAGCTATCAGGTTAGGTATGCTCCGGGTCCCGGGGAAGGAAGTTGGCTTACGACTCGTAACGCCACGAATGATCCCTTGTCCTGGAACTTTAAAATAACAGTTACAGATAGTGGAGAAAGTGCTTCCCAATCGAGCACTACTTGGATACATGATGAGTTTGGTATTTACTCGTATAGCGCTGTCGTAAGTGCAGGATGGCCGACTATCGTCGGGCAACCAGGAGAAAATGCGACTGCAAGTAGTAATATAACACTCGTGACACGTTCGAACGGGAATTATTCTCTCACTACCGATGTTGAGGATTTAGTTCATAAAACGTTTCCCGCTGCAACGATTTCTCGGGACAAAATTTGGGTGCGTGGCGGTGATTTAAATATCTTCGACAATTTCACTGCTAGCAGTGGTATGATTTATTTCTTCGGGTCTCCTGGAGTATATCATCTTGCGCAAGCGAACGGTACGAGTTTTTCTACAAGTGATGTTCAGTATAAATGTAATATTCCCTTTGGTCAGATGGCAGGTGACTACGACGCTTCGATACGATATCATCTGACGACAACATAGGGATACAACACTAATCCCCCCCCTTTTTTTTTTTAATTAAAAAATTTTATTTTTT
>PDVH01000278.1_pt1 | contig 13204 bp, 14 predicted proteins | sample 1369781 | NCBI WGS metagenome assembly PDVH01 (sample SAMN07795378, study PRJNA414565) | Alkali sediment metagenome, whole genome shotgun sequencing project. | isolation source: glacial lake sediment | place: Bosnia and Herzegovina: Donje Bare Lake | collected 2016-06
TCGAGCCTAAAGAAGTGGGTTCAACACCCAGCGTCTGAAAAATTTTGAAAGGAGGTACTACGTTGATGAAGAAGGTGTTTGCTTTCATGCTTTCGGTGCTGATGTTAATAGCATTTTCGTTTGTTTTGGTTGGCTGTCCGTCTGCACCAGAAAAGAAACCCGCAGAGCCTGCAAAGAAAGAAGCAGCGGCTCCGGCACCAGCACCAGCGCCTGCACCTGGGGCACCAGCTCCTGCAGCGCCAGCTCCCGCAGCGCCTGCGCACAAGTAATATCCCTATTAAGAGCTGATAAGAAAAAAACAACCGAGCATCTCAACAGTGCTCGGTTTGTTTTTTTAGGGCAGGGATCAGTTTTTACAGGCTGCGCTTTGTATATTTTGCCAGAGACTTCCCGAATTAATTATTTTCCATTCTTGATCGGCAGAGGCAGCAGAGTGCATTATGGACCCTCCTGCGTCGAAATAAACAATCTGCAGGAACCTGATCCTGTTTCCTCTGCACTCAATCTCATTTAGTATCTCAGTGTACTTCAATCCTACTGCCGATTTTTTTAACTTTTTCAACTCTCTTATTACTTCCTGACGATATCTACTTTTTTCAGACGGGGCAATCAGTGACCATACCCAGACGTTATCAGGGGATGGACGGGCGACGCTTTTCTTTTCTATATAAAGAGCGTCTCTGTACTTTGTGAAACCCACAATAATCCATTGCTCTTTTCCTCCCTGTGCATAAACAGGATTTGCTCCCAGTAAAGATGCAGCAATAAAGCAAATTAAAAAATATGATAACGGAGTTAGTTTCATGGGGTGAATCTCTCTTTTATTTGCTTGCCAGGCTTCTTATAATACTCTATTTTGTCCCCACAATAAATAGTATATTTGACTTGCAAATCATTGGATGCAAAGAAATGGAACTGAATTACGTAGTAGTGAGGAGTAAGAAAAGAAAAAAGACGATTTCATTGCAGGTGAGAGCAAACGGTACTGCAGTTATTTCTGCCCCCCATGGGATCCCGATTCCAGAAATAGATAAATTCGTGAGAGAGAAAGAAAGGTGGCTAAGGAGGAAGATCAGGGAGAACGGGGAAAGGCAAAAAGAAATCAAGGCAAAGAAATATGTAACGGGTGAAACATTTTTTTTCCTGGGGGAACCCTATACGTTGAATATCGAAGCGGCCGCTCCTGGGTTTGATAAACTGGCTTTTATCTGCGGCCAATTTATCCTTGCCAGCGATAAGGTCTCACAGGGAAGGGAGCTTTTCATTGACTGGTATAGGAAAAGCGCACAGAGATATATCGGGGAGAGAGTAGATCATTTCAGCCATGTCCTTAAGCTCATTCCCAGAGGCATCAAGATAAGCAATGCGCGCTGCCGCTGGGGTTCCTGTTCTCAGGATAATCATCTGTATTTCAGCTGGCGGCTCATGATGGCGCCGCGCTCCGTCATTGATTACCTGGTCGTGCATGAGTTAGCGCACACGCAAGAAAAGAATCATAGAGAGCGTTTCTGGGATATTGTAGGGAATACCATTACAGATTATAAGAAACAGAGAGTCTGGTTAAAAGATAACGGGCATACATTGGATATTTAGAAATGGCAGAATATGCGAATCCTCCGAGCTCGTGCCCTGCAAATATCTTGTCTGTCATTGCATTGGAACATCGGGGAGCAGCTTCATTTTAGTGTATTTTCCGGTATAATTTTGGTATAAGCGGGCACGTTTAATTTTTGGTTTATGAAAGAGGCACATGGGCGCTGAGTTGATACCCGTCACATCGATGGGCATAGGCGAAGAAGGAATTATTCAAGCCATCTCCGGAGGCGGGTCTCTCACAAGCAGACTCGCAGGCATGGGCATTGTATCTAACGCCAAGCTCAAAGTCCTCCGCAAGAGCGGGGGTCTGGTTATTGTCCAGGTAGCGGACACAAGGGTGGCCCTGGGAAGTGGAGAGGCATCGAAGATACTGGTATTTAAGGTTACGGCAGGGCGGGATGAAGGAGAGCAGAAAAGGGTTGAAAAGAAAATTCTTGTTGCACTTGCTGGTCAGCCCAATGTGGGGAAATCCACTGTATTCAATATCCTTACCGGATTATCGCAGCATGTCGGCAACTGGCCGGGAAAAACGGTGGAGAAGAAAGAAGGCGCCCATTTTTGGGATGATGTGGAACTACAGATAGTAGACTTGCCGGGAACTTACAGCCTGACGGCCTTCTCCGAAGAGGAGAGGGTTGCACGGGATTTTATCATCAGTGTAAACCCCGATGTTATTGTCCATCTCGTAAATGCGTCTGCCCTCGAAAGAAGCCTTTATCTTTTGTCTGAGCTCCTGCTCTTAGGTCCGCCTATTGTTGTGGCCGTCAATATGATCGATGTCGCAGAGGCTCAGGGGATCCACGTTGATGTGAAGGCACTGCAAGAATCTCTGGGGATACCGGTTGTGCCGATGGTTGCAACAAAGAACAGAGGCATCAAGGAACTCGTATCCACGGTGATCGCTGTGGAAAAGGGGGAACTGGATTACAAACCCAGGATACCTGATGTTTCCCCGGATCACAGGGCGATTTTTGATAGTCTCATGGATCTCATCAAAGACTACGTCCCACCTCCGCTCACGGTCCACTGGACTGCTACGAAGCTCATGGAAGGCGACCCGGAAATATCGAAGGTGATGGAAGGACTCTTGCCCGCGAATGTGTGGAACAGGATACAAACGCTTCTCATCAAGCATGAAGACTCCCTCCACGCCGTGGTCGGCGGCAGGTATGACTGGATCGAAGTGGTTACGAGAGCAGCCGTTTCAAGGTTTAAGATGGGACAGGTTGTCATGACTGACAGAATCGATCATGTTCTCACCCGCCCCATTTTTGGCATTCCTATACTCCTTGCAGTTTTTGCGGGCGTCTTCTTGGTGACATATAAGATAGGGTTCCCCCTGCAAAAGCAGGTTGAATGGATAGTCGGAATCTTTGCCCGGTGGGTGGATGCGGCAATCTACTCTTTCCATCCCTGGATCAGGGGAATCATAATCGACGGCGTCATCGGAGGTGTGGGGTCAGTCTTGACCTTGCTCCCCATATTGCTCATATTTTTTGCGGTAATGGCCTTCTTGGAAGATGTTGGATACATGGCAAGAGCGGCTTTTGTCATGGACAGATTCATGCACCTTGTCGGTCTTCACGGGAAGAGCTTTATTCCCATGTGTTTAGGTTTCGGTTGTAACGTGCCATCGGTTTTAGGCACGAGGGTTGTGGAGTCCAGGCGGGAGCGGCTGCTCACGATATTTCTCATCCCCTTCGTCCCTTGTACGGCCCGGCTTGCCGTGCTGACACTTGTCGCTGCCGCTCTGTTTGCTAACAAGGCAGCACTTGTTTCGTGGGCATTGCTGACCATGAACATACTTGTATTAGGTGTCATAGGCATGCTCATCGATAGAATTGTATTGAAGGACGAACCTATGCCTTTCATCATGGAACTGCCGCTCTATCACAAACCAGATCCCAGAACGATTGGAATGGTTGTATGGGCAAGGACGGTGGCATTTGTGAAGAGAGCGGGCACCGTTATACTTTCAGTCTCTGTCGTGATATGGATTTTATCCTATTTTCCGGGTGGCAATGCGGAAGAGAGTTTTCTCGCGTGGTTCGGCCGTCTCTTGGAACCGGTGGGGAAACCAATGGGACTTGACTGGAAAATGCTGACCGCCTTGATGACGAGCTTCGTGGCGAAAGAGAATGCAATTGCCACTCTCGGAGTTCTTTATGGTGTTGGAGAACAGGGCCTACTTAAGGTCTTGCCGAATGTTGTGAGCCACGCCTCGGCGCTGTCTTTCCTGGTTGTTCTCATGCTTTTTGTCCCCTGCGTTGCCACTGTGACAGTGATGAAAAGAGAAATGGGAAGCTCGAAATGGTTCGCGTCCTCTCTGCTCTTAATGCTTGTTGTATCTTTTTCCGCTGGTATCGTTGCCTACCATGTGGCTCTGTGGGCGGGGCTGTAGAGATTTCTAACATTCAATCATCTATTCGGGTTGGCGGTAGTGAGTGCAAATCGTCGTTTGAGTGATTCGCCGCGCTCTGAATTCATTGCTGGCGTCAGGGCCATAATGCCGATCTTGTTAGGCGTGGTTCCGTTCGGAATGATTTACGGTGTGCTGGCTGTGGGCGCCGGGCTGACGGTTGGCGCGGCTATGGCGATGTCGTCCATTGTTTTCGCTGGCTCGGCGCAGTTCGTGGGTGTGCAACTCATCCATGCAGGCGCGCCGGGGATGGTTATCGTCTTTACCACGTTCATCGTGAACCTGCGGCACGTACTTTATAGCGCCTCCATCGCCCCTTATCTCGCTCGGCTCAGCCCCAGGTGGAAATGGCTGTTGGCCTACCTGCTCACAGATGAGGCCTACGCCGTCACTATCACCCGCTACAATCAAGAATCGGCATCACCCGTCATATCTGCCAACAGGCATTGGTATTTGCTGGGGGCGGGACTCGCCATGTGGAGCACGTGGCAGGCAAGTACCGCGGCGGGTATCTTCCTTGGCGCGCAGGTTCCATCCAGTTGGTCACTAGATTTTACCATAGCCCTCACGTTCATCGCGCTCGTCGTGCCGGCATTGCGCGATCGGCCAAGCGTGGCGGCGGCTCTTTCCGCAGGTATCATCGCTGTGCTCGCTTTTGGCCTGCCTTACAAACTGGGGTTGGTTATTGCCGCTATCGGCGGTATGGCCATTGGGTTGTGGGTCGAAGCGCGACAGCCGTCGCTTGGCCATCGTAATGAGGGAGGGGACAAGCAATGAATGTGTGGCTACTTCTCATCTGCATGGGCTTAGTCACCTATGCGATTCGCCTATCGATGATCATACTCATCGGGCGTGTGAATCTGCCGCCCATCATTCAATGGGCCTTGTGTCTTGTGCCTCCGGCAGTGCTGTCTGCAATTATTTTTCCAGAGTTGCTGATGCCCGGAGGCACTCTTGATTTGTCCTTCGGAAATCTTCGTCTCCTGGCTGGCGTGCTGGCCGCCGCTGTTGCCTGGCGCACCAAGAACGCACTGCTGACGATTGGAGTCGGCATGGTTGCTCTCTGGGTCATGCAGGCCGTGATTCCTCATTGAGGCAGGAGTGTTGCGGCCACGTCAGGATAGCTGAAGCTTTTGAGAGTGGATTCAGAACGGATCTGCAAATCCAACAGAGGATTTTGATAGGTATCTCGCATGAAGGGTGATATATTGGTACAATAATTCATATGGTCGTAAGGAGGAAAAATGAACAAGAGAACCATAGTGTCCATTTTGTTTGCGCTTGTGTTTGTTTCTGTAATTTCCGGAAATCTCAGCGCTGGAACAGTTGAAGAGGCCTTGACAAAAGAATTTCCCCGGGCAGAGTTTGATTCAATTAAACCAACCGCTATAAAAGGCGTGTACGAGGTTATTAAGGGCTCTGATATTATCTATTTTGTTCCGGATCCGGGTTATCTCATCTTCGGGGATATCTACAGCAAAGAGGGAAGGAATGTCACCGAAGATAGAAGGGGAGAGCTTTTTGTTGAAAACGCGAAAAATCTCCCGTTGGACAAGGCCGTCAAGGTCGGAAGCGGCAAGAATACTATTGTAGAATTTACCGATCCCGATTGCCCCTATTGCAGGACTGCATCCTCCTTTTTTGGACAGAGAAAGGACGTAACGCGCTATATTTTCTTTTTCCCTCTCCCCATGCATGAGGACGCTGAGAATAAGATAAAATATATCTTTTGCGCCACTGATCGGGTGAAAGCTTACGAAGATGCCATGCAGGGCAAGTTAGATGATCAGAAATATGAAAAATGCTCGAAACCTGAAGCGGCGGAACTTCTGGAGCTTCACAAACAAACCGCGCAAAAGATGCGCATAAGTGGCACGCCATTCTTTATTATTAACGGGAAGAAGTCAGTCGTTGGGGCGAATATTCCAGAGATCGAAGAAGCCCTCAAGCAGTGACACTTATTTGACCAGTATGGCACCTTAATTGTACTGAGCCTGAGATCAGAGAAATGGAATGAGTATGGGAGAATCTTAGCCAGGGGCCGGACTTATTTTTTCAGCTCTTGATTCTTCCCAAGATGTCCCTCTTCCCGCAGCCACTGCTCGGCGATTCGCATTCCTTCCTTCAATGAAAAGCGGGGCTGATAACCCAGTTCGCGTCTTGCCTTTTCAATACTGAAGCAGGCCTTAGTTGTCAGAAAACCGACAACCTGCCGTGTTATCTTTGGCTGCTTGCCGGTAAATTTTGACGTTATCTCCATTCCCAGGGCGACTAATTTTCCGAGCCCTTCGGGAACGGACCTCATTTGAGGCTTCCCGGCCATTTGAGCGTAGCGTCCAAAAAAATCTTTCCAGGATAGAATCCCGTCAGTGATTATGTAAGCCTGTCCCACAGATTCATCTCGTTTCGTTGCCAGCAGTATTGCATCAATAAGATTATCAATATAGACATAATTGCAGATTCCCGTCCCGTCGTTGATGAGCATCATTTGTCCGGAATTTATCAACTTGACAGGCCGAAGTGTCCACGGCTTGGAATGAGGGCCATACACATTGGCGGGCCGTATTACCACGACCGGCAGCTTTCTGTCCCGGTGGTATGCCCATACGATTTCCTCAGAAGCGATTTTTGTGTCGCAGTAGAGATTGCCGCAAGGTTGATAGGCCGTGTTTTCATCTGCTCCGTCCGGTGGATTGAGTCCGTATACGGCGACACTGCTCATGTGAATGAATTTCTTGACGCCTGCTTCAACGGCAGCCTTAAGGATGTTCTCCGTCCCTTGGACATTTATTTGATAAAATTCTTTTTTGACGCCTGTCTCACGGACCAAGGCGGCGCAGTGAAAAACAAGATCGCACCCCTCGACGGCCCTGGAAAGAGATTGTGGATCGAGAAGATTCCCCTCAACAATTTCCAAGGGCAACTTCCCCAGACGCCCCGCTTTCCTGGTGTTGCGCACCAGAGCGCGAACACGAACGCCTTCTTCAGTCGCTAACCTTTCCGCCAACCGACCGCCAATGAATCCGGAGGCGCCTGTCACCAAAGCGAGCAACCCACGAATTTCCATAGTTCCTCCCGAATAGTTATTTTTTCAATTCCACATCTCACCCGTGTGCCTCGTCCCAGTTTCTTCCTGAGAAGATATCCACCTTGAGAGGTACCTTCAGTTTGATTACCTCTTCCATCTCTTTCTTGACCAAGGCCATTACTTCTTCCTTCTCATTGGAATGAACTTCAAAGACCAGTTCATCGTGAACCTGCATGATCATACTTGCCCTGAGGCGCCTCTTCACAATAAGATTTGAGATATTGATCATGGCCACTTTAATAAGATCGGCCGCCGTTCCCTGAATCGGAGTGTTGATTGCCATACGCTCGGCAAACTGCCTCACAGGGGCATTGCTGCTGTTTATCTCGGGCAGATAGCGGCGTCGGTTCAGGAGGGTAGTAACAAACCCGTCTTTCCGTGCATTCGCGATGATTGTATCGAGAAAGGCTCTCACTTCCCGATACTTGTTGAAATACTCGTCGATGTAAGCCTGGGCTGTCTTCTGTGGGACATTTAGTTCTTTTGATAGACCGAAGGCGCTCATGCCGTAGAGGATGCCGAAATTTATAACCTTGGCCTGCCGTCTCATTTCCGCATTCACCAGCTCCGGGAAGACGCCGAAGATATTCGCCGCTGTTGCCGTATGGATATCAACATCATCCATGAAGGCGTCGATCAAGGTTTTGTCATCGGAGAGATGTGCGAGTATCCGAAGTTCGATCTGAGAGTAATCGGCGGAGACAATTTCCCAGCCGTCCGGCGCAATGAAGGCCTGCCTGATTCTTTTTCCCTCCGGTGTCCTGATAGGTATATTCTGCAAGTTGGGGTTGCTGCTGGAGAGCCTGCCTGTGGCTGTCACAGTCTGGTTGTAAGATGTGTGGATGCGGCCTGTTTCCCGGTTGATTAGTGATGGCAGCGCATCGATATACGTCGATCTCAGCTTCGCCATCGTCCGGTATGACAGGATTTCTGCTGGCAGTTCATGGCTCCGGGCGAGGTTGGTTAAGACTTCAATGTCCGTCGAATGTCCCTCCTTCGTTTTCCTCCCTTTAGAGAGACCGAGCTTTTCGAAGAGAACCACCTGGAGCTGTTTCGGCGAACTGATATTGAATTTCTCTCCTGCCAACTGGTAGATCTTTTCTTCAGTAAGAGACATCAATTGTTCGATCTCTGCGGACATCGCCGCCAGAAGCTTTGTATCAACGAGGACGCCTTTTTTCTCCATGGAGGCAAGAACGGAAATGAGAGGCATCTCCACCTCATAGTAAAGGTCTTTGAATCCGTCCTGTACAATTTTCTCATGAAGGGTTGCGGCGAGTCCCAAAATGGCATCGGCCCTCCGGCACGCGTAATCCCTGACTTTCTCAACAGGGATGACGGCGAAAGGAACAGCTTTGGCTCCGCTCCCAATTACATCCTTTGGATGCGTAATCTGCCTGCCCAGGTGATCTCTGACTACATCGGCCAGCTCGAAACTGTGCTTGGCAGGATTCAGTATGTAGGAGGCCACCATCGTGTCGCACCCGAGACCTTTCAGTTCAAGTTTTTTTCTCGCAAGAATAATCAGGGCGTTCTTCAGGTCATGGCCGTGTTTCTTGATTCCTTGAGAGGAAAGGAAGTGTGAGATGTCTTTCAGCACATCGTCCGGCTTGAGCTGGTGCGGCATACCCATGTATGCGTGGGCAAAGGGGATGTAGAAGGCCTCTCCTGGAGAAAAACAGACGGACAGACCGACAATGTCAGCAAGCATCGGTACGTCTGAACTCACGACAATGTCGAAGGCAAATTCTTTCACATCCTTAAGCCGGTTAAGACAGTCCGCGAATTCAGCATCCGTGAGGATGAGACTATATTGTCCTTTCATCGCTTCATCCTTGATTTTCAATTCCTGAAGGAGCGATGAGAATTCAAATTCCTTGAACAGGGACTGCAATACCTCATTGTCAGGCGCCGAATAGCGCGCGCTTTCAAGGTCAATATCAAAGTCCGCGTCCGTCTTTATTTTGGCAAGATCGTGGCTCATTCTGGCCTGGTCGGCGAAGGAACGCAGACTTTCCCGGGTCTTTGGGTTTCGCACCTTGTCGATGTTTCTCAATCAGGCGCTGTGCAGTCTTCGGACCTATACCGGGAACACCCGGGATATTGTCCGATTGATCGCCCGTGAGGCCAAGAATCTCTATCACTTTCTCAGGGCCGACGCCGAATCGTTCCTTCACGGCTTCCACATCGTAGGTCTTGTCCTTCATCGTATCGATCATCATGATGTTGTCGGAAATGAGTTGCATCATATCCTTGTCGCCGGAGACGATGACCGTCTTGATATTCTTATCCGCGTACTGTCTAGCTAGGGTCCCGATAATGTCGTCCGCCTCCAGTCCCTGTTTCTCCAGAACGGGTATGGAAAAGCCACGAATAATATCCTTGATGTAAGGTATCTGCAGTATCAGGTCATCGGGCGTGGGCCTTCTCGTGGCCTTGTATGCCTCGAAGGCCTCATGGCGGAAGGTGGGTCCCTTGAGGTCGAAGACAACTGCGACATACTGCGGTTTCCAGTCCCGCAGGAGCTTCAGGAGCATTGTGGTGAAACCATAGATAGCGTTGGTGGGGAAACCTTTGGAATTGGATAATTCGCGGATTGCATAAAAGGCGCGATATACATAATTGCTGCCATCGATTAAGAACAGGGTAGGTTTTTCAGCTTCTTCTGTCATCGCGTTCTTTTTTTCATTACTATTCCCCACTTTGAAAAAAGGGGGGCAGGGGGGATTTCAGCTCCCTCGCTCACAATTCAAACGTTGCATCGATCTTGAAAGTCCTTGTGGCAGTCATGCTGATGATTTCCGTGACGCCCGTTTTATCGCGTATCTCTGCAAGACATCTGTTCAATGTTTCCTTATCTGGAGCAATAAAAGTGAACCACACGTTGTATTCATGGCTTCTTCGGTAATTGTGAGTGACACCGGCATAGGAGTTTACTACCGCGACGAACTTTTTTAATTTTTCTTTGGGAACCCTGGCGGCGCATAGGGTGCTCGCATAGCCCATCTTTTTGGAATCAAAGACCGCCCCGATCCGGCGGATGATTCCTTCCCGTTTCATCCTGGAAATACGCTCCAGTACTTCATCCTCAGCGACGCCGAGCTTTTCTGCTACCACCTTGAAAGGCTCTGCCACCACGGGGAAGTCTTTCTGGATGATATTCAAAATCTTCTTATCGATGGTGTCCATTCTAAAAAGGTTCTTCAGCTAAGCGTATGCATTAAATTAAAAACTATCACCTACGAGTCCTCAGGTATAGCGAGCAAAATGTTTTGAAGATTTGCGATTGGAATGATTGATTCACAACATCAAATTAAGCGGCGGAAAGTCCTGGAGCATTCTTTCCCAGTATACACTCCATGGCCTTTGTAAAATCTCACCACAGGTTTATTGTGCATTCCGGATATTTATCATTCAGGGGCGTTAAAATTATCGCCTCTGTTGTTTCATTTAAGGGTTTCTTAAAGTATCGTGTGTGCCAACTTTCCGTAAAATATATATGTCGTTCTTAATTTGGAAGGTAAAACGGTATGATGCTGTTATCCTTCCTTCCCAAATGTTCCTTGGGTCATTCATTTTTTTAATATTTAGAGACGGGTGTCGCTGGTTAGACAAAAGTAGATCTAACTGCTTGTCTACGGTTTCCTGAATATCTGATGGTAGCTTACGGTAGTCACGGACAAAGGTTTTGGTAAAAAGTAACTTCATAATTTGGCAGTTTTCAGGGCTTTCAGGCCGCTTTTGAGGTTCTTAAACGGTCCAAGCACGTCGCCTTTGGCAATCTCCTTGTCCGCCTGGGCTTCGCCCTTTTGCCAATCTTCTGTGTAAAAATAAGCCTGGTCTGGGTGTACCATCTTGACCGGCCTTAAAACCATCGAGCCGTCCTTTTCTTCTATTTCCAAATAATCGCCTTCATCAATTCTAAATTTTTTTCTTATTATCGAGGGTAGTGTTATTTGGCAGTACCTTTTTACTTTTACTAAAGGCATGTATTTAACCTCCATATTTTTTAATTTCACAATTTCATAGTACCATGAAACAGCCATTTGTCAAGCGACTTTTTAAATTCCTGTTATAAAAATCTTACTTTTTACCACCGGACAAAGGTCCAGCTCTGGCACGTTCCGCATGCGGTTGATCTCCTTTCCGGATTATGTATGTTCTGATAATTTGATAAGGTATTATATGTTAGCAGGATGACCCCTTCTTTCACCTACGAGTCCAGAGGTGCTACTTGAGAAATAAATTGAGGATAACCATTTTAATTGTAGTATCCGACATCGCTAACGAGCCAAGCAAAGATTTGACCCCGTGCACTTAGTCTGCAAAAAGGACTTCAAAATTTCGGGGATTAATGATGACGATATCCTTATAGCGTTTCAGGATCAGCAGATCTTCATCGCCGGTAACGATGTAATCAGCAGCCGCATCGATAGCGCAGGCAATAATCATATCATCATTTGGATCCCTGCAGATATTTGGAATAGGATCAAGATTATGAAGTATTTCAGATGCTGCTTCCGAAACTATGGCTGAGATTTCGGAAATGTCAGTGGATGTAAGTTTGAACTTTTTTATTAGGATACCTTCAAATTCTCGGATGATATCATCACACAGAACAAGATTGAAAGCTTGCTTGCGAGCTCGAATCAGAAGGCCGGAACAAATCCCTTCCGTCAGAAAGGCGGCTATAAGAACATTTGTATCAAATACCGCCTTCACGATATTGCCTTGAAAACATCGTCATCCGTAACATAACCCGCTGCTTTTGCTTTGGGGCTTAGACGTTTCTTCATACGGCGGAATTTGTTTTCCCACAAAAATTCCCCCAAGGATTCTTTCACAATATCACTTTTACTCCTTCCTGTTTCCTTGGCAATGACATCCAGTTCGGCGGCCATTTTCTCCGGTAAACTAACAGACAGAACACTTCTCATGCTGCACCTCCCGCACTACAATACACTACAGCAACAAAAGATTCAAGTTTAAAACATTAACGCTAACAAGTTGACACCATTCATATCAGTCAGCGTTCATCAATCGACACGCAATCATCGATAACCATTCGTAATCTTGAATAATAGGTGAAAGTTATCTGTCAAACAAGGAAGAAAGTGCTTTGTGCATCTTGTATCCACATCAATCGTGGATGATGTCAGATGGCAATGTTTTCTAGAATTTAAATCTCTCTAAGACCGGATGCCTGAGTCCTTTCGTATCGGGTCTTTCCATGAGACATAGGGATGCCTCATCTTTTCGGTTCATAGATACAAAACGGTTCGGGGGCTAAATAGTCTCCCGTAATCTCGTAGGCCCGCGCGCGGCAACCGCCGCAGACTTTGATGAATTCACAATGGCCGCATTTGCCTTTGTATCTATTCAAATCACGGAGGTCTTCAAATATGGGGGAACTGTTCCAAATGTCCCTGAAGCTCTTTTCTTTAATCTGGCCGCAATCAACCTCGAGATAGCCGCAGGGCTGTACTTGCCCCGTATGAGAGATAAAGCAGAAGGAGCTTCCACCCAGACAACCGCGCGTCACACTATGCAGGGCGTTTTCAGCTCCCGTGGTCAGCGTGAGCTGCTTTCCCTTTTTCTGCTTGAGGATGCGGTAATAATGTGGCGCGCATGTAGCCTTGAGTTGTATCGGACAATTGAGGCTTGCCTCGTAGAACCAGTTCAACGTGTTTTCATATTCGTCGGGAGAAATGGCCTGCTCGGACATCCCTTTTCCCCGGCCGGTGGGAACGAGGAGGAAGATATGGTGGGCAGCAGCGCCCAGCCTGACGGCCAGATCCATGATGCCCGGCAGTTGATCCAGATTTGCTTTAGTTATAGTTGTGTTGATCTGAAATTCCATGCCCGCATCTTTCATCGCCTCGATACCGGTGAGCGCTCCTGCGAAAGCTCCGGCCACATTGCGAAAGGCATCGTGCATTTCTGCATTCATGCCGTCGATGCTGATGCTGACCCTCTTGATCCCGGATTTAAGCATATCTCCGGCAATCTGCTCTGTGACCAGGGTTCCGTTGGTGGCGAGGACCATGCGGAGTCCTTTACTGTCTCCGTAAGTGGCAATTGTAAATATGTCGGGACGGAGG
>PDVH01000279.1_pt1 | contig 13160 bp, 10 predicted proteins | sample 1369781 | NCBI WGS metagenome assembly PDVH01 (sample SAMN07795378, study PRJNA414565) | Alkali sediment metagenome, whole genome shotgun sequencing project. | isolation source: glacial lake sediment | place: Bosnia and Herzegovina: Donje Bare Lake | collected 2016-06
ATATTCTATAATTTTATGAAAAAAGTAATAATTATAATAACAGTGTTAACGGTCTCTTCCATCTTTTTCATAGCAGATCTGCATGGGAAGAAAGACAGCAGAGAAGAATTCATACGTGAGCCCATATTCAACAGCAAAATCTACTTTTACGAATCCGGCAAAGGGCATACTAAAACTGTTGTACTGATACATGGGATCGGAGATGAAGGTGCCGGTATCTGGAAGAGCCTTATACCTGAGCTCGAGAATAAATATCATGTTGTCGCCTTCGATCTGCCCGGGTTTGCGCGTTCAAGCAAGGAAAATGATCTGTATTCTCCCCAGAACTACGCTGCATTTGTCAACTGGATCGTAAAGAAATACACAAAGGGACCTCTATATATCATAGGGCATTCACTGGGCGGGGCAATCGCGCTTTATTATGCGGGAACATATCCGGAAAATCTGGAACGCATTATTATTGTAGATTCAGCCGGGATACTTAACCGTTCAGCATTCATCAAAAAATTTATCAATATAGAGCCTAATAAATTTCTGGATATAATGAATATACCGGTATCAACAATACAGAACTTTATGATCGCAAACCTCGAGAACATGGATAAAGGATTTAAGGAGGAAACCGGCGGCAGTTCACTGAGTTCTGAATTACTGAAAAAAAAGCTGTATAGCGGTGATCCCGCGAAGACAGCCGGGATGGTTTTGCTCAACACCGATTTCAGTAAGATCATCGATAAAATAAATGTACCCTCGCTCATAATCTGGGAAGAGAAAGACCCTGTATCACCATTGCGGACCGGGCGGCTTCTGGAATGGATGATACCTGAATCAGATTTGAGGATAATGCCGGGACTCGGTCACTGCCCGATGCTTGACCGCCCGGGTGATTTCAATAAGATAATCATAGACTGGCTTTCAGTTCCGGTTAAGAAAAAGGAATTCAAAATACCTTTATTCAAAAGTAATAAAGTATTTATATGCGAGGGCAAAGACTGTGTAATATCCGACGGCGACTATGATCGAATAGAAATTAAAAACAGTAATGATACCCGGATTGTCAGTGTAACTGCAAAATATATTTACATTGAAAGATCAATTGTATCTATTGAAAGCAGCTATATAAAATCCGGGGACGTCGGTGTAAAGGCAATAGATTCCGTCATTAATCTGAGCGGATGCAGCATAGATTCTGATGTCGCCATACTAACATCCAACAGCAGTGTTGACCTCGCCGGAGTCAAGCTCACGGCCAAGAGCGCAGCCGTGAAGGAAATGATGCTGAAATCCGAGGACAGATCCACTGTAATTTTCTCAGTCAGTAAAATAAAAAGTCCATTCAACAATGGCTACAAGCACGAGATAAAGCTGATAACGGACAAAAATCCTTATTGACTAATTTTTGTTGCTTCAAATCTGAAAATCTGCAAAGGTATGTTTAACAAAACCATCTCCAAGTTTCGAACGGATCTCTGAGATCATATATGAGAAGCGAAACAAACATTAAACCGCAGAAGACGAATTTTGATGTGATCGTCCCCAAAATCCCGTTTTTGGCCTGCCTTTCAGAAACTGAATTAGCCGAATTCAGGAACGTCGTCATTGAAAAACAATTCTCAAAAAATCAGGTCATCCTATACGAAGAAGATACACCCAATTATTTCTATTTTGTTTATTCCGGCAAGGTCAAAGCCATCCAGCTCAGTGCTGATGGGCAGGAGAGGATTCTCGCGATTCGTAAAAAAGGCGATTTCTTCGGAGAAATGGCCATTCTTGATGGAATGACTGCGCCAGCGACAGTTGTCGCTATGGAGGACACTAAAGTCGGATTTGTCTCCAAAAAAGATTTTGAGAACCATTTATTACAGAACAGCAAAGCCCTTATGGAGATTATTACCATACTCTGCTCGAGGTTAAGAGACGCATGGTTAATGCTGAGGGTATTAAGCTTTGCGGATGCCGAGCAGCGCATAAGAGTGGTCCTAAAAAATATCGGCAACCAGTTCGGGGTTAAAGATCAGAGAGGGATAATTATCAATTTAAGATTAACGCACAAGGACATTGCAGAGCATGCTACTACCGCGAGAGAAACAGTTACCCGCTTTATCAAACGGTTTATTCAATCAGGGGAGATTGAAATGTTGGAAAATAAATATATCCTTCTCAAACCTGCCTTTCTTGAAAGGATTGACATCTAGTTTTGCTGTGCTTTCAGCTCTCCCGGTTTGAGCATCGCGTAAGCGAACTGCATTACCGGTGTGGGTACTTTGTACTGCATGCCCATGCGTACATTTTGGCGACTACGTCTGCATCAAGTAATACACCTTTGGCTTTAGCCACTGCTGCCACTTCGCTGAGGGCATCGATCAACACGGCGCGTGACTCCGGCACACTTCGGTACTCGCCGAACGTCACACGTGTCAGGCTTCCCATCGCCATGACAGGTGCGATAAATACGAATTTCGTCCACAGGACTTTTAAGATATTATCGCTTGTCTCAACCGTCGCACCGGTCGCCTGTAGCGCATCATAAACGGCCTTAAGGCGCTTTGTCGTCTGGCCGTTGAACTCACCTAGCAAGATGCGGCGAAACTGGCTGTACTGGCCGATCACGCCAGGTGCTTCAATTGCTGCAGAAAGCCACGTCGCACCGCCCAGTATGTGTTCCATACCCACAACAGCACCGATGCTGTCTGCTGCGTCTATGCCGTTCTGGAGCGAAACCACTACTGTGTCCTTACCGACAATGGGTTTTATTGACTTTGCCGCTTCGTCGGTCTGGTATGTCTTTGTCGCAAAGAGTATGACATCAACCGGTCCGATTAGAGAAGGTTTATCGGTTGCCTTAGCCGGCGATATAGTAAAATCGCCGTGGACACTCTTTACTTGAAGACCCTTATCACGCATGGTCTGAAGATGCGCCCCGCGTGCGATGAACGTCACATCATGCCCTGTCTGTGAAAGCAACCCCCCATAATATCCTCCAACCCCACCTGTTCCCATGATTGCGATTTTCATATATACCTCCTAAATGACACTATGGTCGGTTGTGATATAATTAATCTTACTACATGCCCAAGTGGTCACAATGCTTGAAATCCGCGTCAGACCTTCAGCAACCTTAAAATGTTGTGATAGACAATATTTTCAAAATCCCGTTTTCCTAAGTTCAACTGGATTACTTCATTAAGTTCGTTCCCGGGATTGCCAAAGGGAAAGTCACTTCCAAAAAGGAGCCTGTCACTTCCGTACCTATCCAAGAATGTCATGATTTCCGGTCCTGTGGCAAGTGCGGTGTCGGCAAAGATAGTATCATCATTCCAGGTCCCTGATCTGAATAGCGCGGAAAAGCTGCCATTCAATCCACCCATATGGGGAATGATGATGGGAGTTCTGCCATTGACCCTCTTAATGAAAGACCGGGTGTTCTCGAAAGATTCCTCAAGGACAATGGGAAGCTGCAAACGGTAAACCTCCTGCAGGAACGCTTCACAGAGGGGATCGTTATAATAGTAGACCGGTTCATATTCATGGCGGTGCCACTTGATTGCCCTGTAGCCTTTCTTAAGCTCATCCTTCCTGAAGTCGTTCCACACAAAGTAGTAGGAAAAGATATGTTCATGGGTCTGCTGGATATCTAAAAGATAATTGTTAGCCCGCTCTCTGCAGGTCATCCAGGCGGTATTATCTTCAAAGTCATAGTCATAACGGTCATAAATATCCTCAACAGGGGCAAAGAGGCATGTTCCCTGGATGCCTGCTACATCCAGATATTTCTTTATGACTTCAAAAGGCAGATTTACATTCTGAATACCGCAGTGAATATGTGAATCTATAATTTTTATCTCCATTATTTCTCATGAACCTCATTCTATGGGAGACTAAATATAAATGCATGTGGCAGAATCAATATTTTATATTCACCGGGGACAAACCATTAGGTTTACTTTATCAGAAGTAAGGTGAAAGGAGCAAGAAAAATGAGGCACTGTGTTGTCAAAATTACCTATACAGTTCCTCGCGGAGTGGGTATCATGAAAAACAAAACCCCACTCTTCTGTAAGTGCGAGAAGTGGGGTTTTACAGGACAGTCAGAAATTACAATTGCTCAACTTAATCTTGACTACTTCTTGGCTTTAGCTGCAGGCTTTTTAACAGCTTTTTTTGCAGCGGCTTTCTTCTTTGCTTTAACAGCAGCAGCCTTGCCCTTCACCATGGACTTATTCTTGCAACAAAGAATCTCGCCAACTGCGCAGCCGCATGAATCATCGACAACGACAACAAGACCGCATACTTCACAAGTCAATACATCTCCTTTTTTAAACTTTGCCATGCTCTTTTCCCTCCTAAAAAATATTTTTTCAGTTAGCTTCTATGAGACTCCCACATAAGCCATATAACAATATACTTACATGACGAAGCATGATTTATCAAGAAATTATACAATGTCTTTTATTTTTAAAAATATCATGTGCAGATTGCAATTTTTACAGACAGGCAAAAACTCTTCGTCTCTTATAACAGTATATTCCTGAAGAAATCTCTGATAATTACCGCGATTTTTGACGGCTGCTCCATTGGGATAAGGTGTCCGGCATCTGCAACAATTATATGAGATGCTTTTGGCAGCACAGCAACAGCGCGTTCCAGGTCAACATAAATTTTGCTGTCGGTACTCTCTCCTTCGATGACAAGGACAGGGCAGGAAATCTTTGAGAGGAGAGGCCATATGTTGTATTGCACACCGCCGAGAAACAGGGCGGCTTCTGTTTTAGGAGAGCAGACTAATTCAATTCCGCCCCCTTTTGATTTTTTCATTCCATACGCAATGTATAGTTCCAGCATTTCCTCTGTCCAGTTCTTAAAGAGTGATTTCGATTTGAGATAGACCATAGCCTCAGATGGATTCTTCCAGTGATTTTTTCGTTTCAAGGCTTTGGAGGCCAGCGGATGATCATTGACAGTGAAATGAATGCTGTAGAAATCCTCGCGCAGGAAGATAGGTTCTATTAGAATCATGGCCCTTGCCTGCACGCCGTACAGGGCATGTACAATCATAGAAACTGTCGCCCCCATGGAGTGTCCCACCAGAAAAGGGTTATCGATGTTATTTTTTTTGCAAAGAGCGGCAATATCGTTGGCGACTGTCATCCAGTGGAGACAGCCCTTTTCAGGATCTGCTTTCCGATAGTCGCAGATGTAGGGGGCGATGATTCTGTATGATGGTGATAGCTCTCTGGCAATCGGGTGCCATAACCAAGGCAAGAATCCCGTTGCATGAAGGAGGATCAAGGTTGGCCCGTGACCATCATACAAGAGATACGGTAGATCGGCATCGCCAACATTCTGAGTCATTAATACGGGCTTTGTAAGGCCTTCTTTCTTGACGGTCATATCAACTTCCTCCCATTCTAAGCCGGGTGAACATGAATGCAGACAGCATATAGAGCAATACAGCTATAACAATAATAGATTTGAAGCCGCACGCTATGGCAATCAGCACTGTTGTCGAACTTCCTATGACGGAGAAAAAACCGTTTATGCTCCAAGCCCAGGGAATGAGACCTTCCCTCCCTGCGGCTAATTCGCTGAGTCCCGATGGAAAGGGGATACCCATGGGAATGGCAAGAGGTGCTATTATCAAGCTGCATGAAAGCATTTTAAGCCACAAAGGGAATCCGGAGAGGGTATTCTGAAGCCAACGGTCGGCGGTCAGGAAAATGAAGCCGGTAATGCCAATTATGAGGATGGACCAGTATATGTATTTTGATTTGAACGGACTGACTTTTCCGGCAATCAAACTTCCTATCCCTGAATAGACGAGGAATGAGCCGATCACAACACTTGCAGCGAATATGGGGTCGTAGAGATAGCGGATGAACTGCTGAAGCAGGGATATTTCTAAAAACATATAAGCCATTCCCAAAGAACCGAAATAAGCGAGAATGGATAAGATTCCCTTTTGGGAAGGAAGAACGAATGGCATGGGAGCAACGATGAAGATCATGCCCAGAAGAAAAAGTATGCATGCCGCTATCCACACCAGAATATATCCCCAGTCCAGGAAAGGAATCATGACGCGGTTTGATGATTTGAGATAATCTTTTGCCATGTCAATCTTAAAAAAATGGGAAAAGAAGGGCCTGTTATCTGTGGCCGGTTTAACATAAAATAGATATGTTTCGTAGAACTTTTCTCTTTCAGGTGATAGCAGTTTGATCGTTGCGGAATAAAAAATGTCTTCATCAAATTTATTGAATTTATTAGTTTCACTCTCTTTAACTCCCGGGTAATAGGAAATATCGATAAGGCGGCTTTTACAAAATTCCCTGACGGTTGCCATGTCTCTATCGTCAAAGTCGCCGTTTTTTATCAGGAGGGTGGCTATTTGCCAGCTCCTGACCATGATTATCGATTGAGAAGGGACATTTTTCTTTTGTCCTTCTATGGCGTCAATCGCCGTGGCGAGGAGCTTGATGTTATCCCGTGGAGGATTCTTAATCCATGTGGAGATGCTCAGTATGCCTCCCGGTGTGAGACGTTCCAGGCAAACCTCTATTGCTTCCGTAGTAAACAGATAATTTTCATTAAGGGAGTAAATACCAGCGGAAGCCGTCCCCATAGACTCAAGCAGGCTTATATTTATAAGATCAAAGTACTGTTTTGTCCTCTGCAGGTATCCCCGTCCTTCTTCAATAAGGATATTTGTATTTACATGATTATATATGTCTCCACTATATGTTCCGTAAGGTTTCTGCATAAGATGAACAATGTCGGCATTCATTTCCACAACGGAGATGCTCTTAGCTGCGTGGTACCCGGCATTGAGTATTTCTGTTCCGGAGCCGCCGCCGATAATAAGTACATCGGGGTGATTTAAAAGCTTATATGCGAGAGAGTTCGTCCGGTAATCCATAAAATGAACATCATTTAAATTACCGGTAAACTCATTGATGGCGCCAACAGTATTTCCATCCAGAAAGAGTCCCTTCTGTCGCGGTAAAGGGTAGGGACAGTTTAAACTCAAGTCGGGGAGATAGTGGTAAGCGGGGCTGGAAAGTACGGTAACCATACCGAGTGGGCCGAAGACTTCCATGTCTTTTTTCGTATCCATGAGATGCTCGGCTTGGGCGAGATCTTTGAAACTGCTCATGGGGAGCGGTATGAGGCGGAACAGGAAAACATAGAGCAGTATCACTGCAACTCCGGCAACACACGTTATTCCCTTCTTGATACGATTCGTACTTACACTCAGAGCTGCACAGATTGTTATCAGCGAAATGAAAAGCATGATTCCATGAGGTCTGATATGAAATAAGGTTAAAAGAATGATCAGACTTCCCATACCTGAACCCGCTAAGTTGGCAAAGTAGATCCTGTGAATGTAATCGGAAACGGCTATGAAACTAAGCCCGATACAAAGTGCGCCTAAAAAAAAGGGGACTAGGATGGAAAGGCTTAATATGATGAGACGGATGATTTCATATTTGTTCCAGATAATCATCAGTGGATTGAAAGCAATTGCCTGGTTCAGGTAAATGTTCATCCAGATCAACAATGCGAGGAGAAGGGGGCAGAAAAAAAGGACCAACGGAAAGTGATCCTTCAACCGTCTTTTAAAAAGAAAAATAAAGGTACCGCTCGCCCCGAAACCTAAGAGGGCTATGCTGATGATAAGATAAGCAAAATGGTACCAGTACTGTATGGAAAACATCTTGATCAGGAGTATCTGGTAGGAAATAAGCGCCGCAGAAATCAGAAAGACAGAAATCTGGATGCGTTTTACCGAGGGGCAGGTGTCCATATTCTAATTGTGACTTCCGGTGAGGGGAACGAATCGCACCGGTATCAGGTTTCTGGTTGTCATGTTGCCGTCCCCATCCTTATTGATCAGGATGAGATTCTGAACTGTGAAGGAACCCCCTACCGGTATGACCATTCTACCATTATTCTTAAGCTGTTCCAACAGGGGCGGCGGAATATGTCCGGCAGCTGCAGTGACAATGATCGCATCAAAGGGGGCGTATTTATTCCAGCCATAATAGCCATCACCGATTGCGACTTCAACATTATCATAGCCTAAATTTTTCAGGCGATTAGCTGCTGATTTTGCCAGTCCAGAAATGATCTCGATTGAATAGACCTGCTTGACAATTGGCGAGAGGATTGCTGCTTGGTAGCCAGATCCGGTACCTATTTCTAAAACCGTACTGGTCTTTCTCAGATTTAAAACTTCCGTCATGTACGCTACTATGTATGGCTGAGAAATGGTTTGTCCGTATCCGATGGGTAGTGGGTTGTCGTCATAAGCGCTGGTGATATACTTATCAGGAACAAATTTATGGCGTGGAACGGACTTCATCGCCCTGATCACATGGGGATCATTGATGCCCCTTTCCACAATCTGGGTTTTTACCATCGATATTCTTTGATCGAGGAAGGTGGTATCATCGGACTTCTGGGCAAAGACAGAGGTTTCGGTTGATTGGATTAATAGAATAGTGAGGGAGATGACAATAAATAGAGAAATATGCAGGATGTCAGTGGTCTTTCTTTTTAATACCGGAGAAAAGGGACGGCCTGTTTTACTTTGTCGCCCATCCTTTTTAGCTACATCTTCTACTTTTTACGAGTTCATCAACAATAAATCAAAAAACGAATACTGCTGCGGCAACGACAGTAGTGTATCCCCCATTCTTAACAATTGCAGACTGTGTCACATTGCGCGTTCTGACGATCTTCCCGCTGATTTTAAAGATCTCTTTTTTCTCATCCCAGCTTTCATCAACATTGAAATCGATGCCTAGTGTTGACGCCAACATGGCGGCAGCGAGGTCTTCGGCATAGTCCCCGGCCTGTTTCTCCGTCTGACCGTAGGCATGGTGTTCGCTAATATATCCGTAGGATTTTGTATCTGCCGGGATGGCACATCCGACAGAAGCGGCCAGAAGTCGCTTCGGTTCATTACTGCAGCAGCGGCTCAAGACACAGAAGGTCAATCCACCAGGCACCATTTCTTTCAGTCCCTGGGTTTTTGAGACCATTTTGCAATGTGGCGGGAAGATACTCGATACCTGAACAAGGTTGAACATCTCTATATCTGCGTCTCTCAGTGCTCGCTCGAATGAGTGGAGTTCATCCTTATGTGTACCGACACCCTTTGTAAAAAAAATCTTTGTGGGAACAAGATGTTTCATTTCCCCCTCCTAGAATTCATTGTCCCCTTTCGCGTTGTGAGCGGCGATATTATCTAAATGACACTGACGGAATATACAAGGGTATGGTCGGCTCATTATCAGCTTGTTTGTTTTATGTCAATACATAAGGATGATTATTTCGTTACCCCTTTCTTTAACGTTACGAAGAAGGTCATTTCTCCCCTCTTAATTAAAAGTAATACCGTGCCCCCCTCATTATCTTTCTTAATTTCGTTTAGAAAATCTTTAACGGAGGAAATTCTAACCTTATTGATCTGGAGAATAATATCCTGAATCTTCAAGCCGGCATCATCAGCAGGACTTCCGTCCAGTATCTGGGTGACGATAACTCCGGTTTGATCGGCCAGTCCAAAATGTCTTGCTAACTCCGGCGTAATTTCTTGAACTGCCATGCCGTAAAGCTCGCCGATCTTGCCTTTGCTTGCAATTTCCCGTTCTTCTTTTCTTTCGCCGATAGTCACCTGAAGTATCTTTTCCTGGCCATCGCGTACAATTTTTACCTTAACTTTTTCCCCAACCGTCTGAGCAGCAACAATTCTAATCAGTTCATGCGTGTCCTGAATTTTCATACCGGCGATTTCAATAATAATATCTCCAGTCTTAATACCGGCCTTGTCTGCGGGATCACCCTCAAAAATATGACCTACAAGGGCGCCATTAGTATCCTTCAGCTTTAAATTTTCAGCAATATCTTCTGTAATATCCTGTATGGAAATTCCCAACCAGCCACGGGTAACACTTCCCTTAGTTTTGAGATCGGCGAGAATACTTTTTGCCGTGTTAATCGGTATGGCAAAACCAATCCCATGTCCTTGGGCGACAATAGCGGCATTGATACCGATAACTTCTCCGTCAAGGTTGAAGAGTGGACCACCGCTGTTGCCGGGATTTATGGAAGCATCCGTCTGGATAAAATTGTCGTACGGCCCTGAACCTATGACACGTCCCTTAGCACTGACTATTCCTGCTGTGACCGTGTGTTCCAGACCGAAAGGGTTGCCGATGGCAAAAACCCAGTCTCCCGTCCGTAACTTATCAGAATCACCAAACTTTACGACAGGAAGGCTATTTTCCGGGTTTATTTTTATAAGCGCAATATCGGTTGTCGGATCCTTACCTTTGACTTCCGCATCGTATTCCTTGCCAGTCGAAAGTTTGACCTTTATCTTACTGGCTTTTTCAACAACATGATTATTGGTAAATATGTAGCCATCACTAGAAATGATGAATCCTGATCCAAGGCTTCGCTGCTTAAATTCCCGTTCAGGCGCATCTTCATAAAACCTTCTGAAAAAGTCATCCTTACCGAAAAACCTTTGAAAAGGCATTTCGTTTCCAAAGGGACTACCCTGCCGGCCTTTTACGATAGTCGTTGTACTGATATTTACTACGGTGGGTCTCCATTTTTCCACTAGGTCAGCCAAAGATACAGGTGTCCCTGCCATCTTTCCAGCGGTAGCGGCAAAGGCCTGACACAGAATCGGTCCCTTGGAAGATAAAGGATAATCTGCAAGGGGGATTAACGTTAAAGAAACCAGAAAAATAATCAAGAAAAACCTTAAAGGCTTGCTAACCATATTTATCTGTTGAACCTCCCTGATATTTTAAATTCTGCTATTAGACCAAAATGAACTACCCCATAGCGAGCCATGCTATGAGGTATCAGTTCAGTGTATATACACGAATTTTTAATTGTTATCCGGTTTGATTTGTTCTATTACTGCCTTAATAATATAAACTGAGGGACATTGTCCCCCAGTTTATCAGAATAATGTCGGGAAGCCGATTACCTATCGGCCATCATACACCTCATGACCCCCCGTAACCGATGGTCACTTTACCTGCCTCTATAATGACCGGAACCTGCCGAACGCCGCCGGAGAGCTTGAGCATCTCCTGCAACTTTGCGCTGTCGGATTTAACATCAACATACTTTGCCTTTTTTCCATAAGCCAACCGGGCCTGGTCTGTAAACGGTCAACCTCCCTTGCCGTAAATTATGATCTCCTCTGCCATGACTAGTCTCCTCCATCACATCTCAGAAAGAACAGAAAGTCCTCTCTCGCCAACCAGTATTATCTCGGTATGGGTAAGACGGGTGGCTATTACTTTCGCAGTGGCATGCATGAATTTAAAACCCAAGGCTTTGTCTGCAGTTAGAATTTCCCTCAATTTCGCAGCGTCAATATTAATTAGTCTCGAATCGTCAATGCAGCGAGCCCCCAGGGTATAGAGGTAAGGTTCTACCACTGCCGACCATCCCATGGCTTCACCCTTCGTGACAATATCCACGGTAACCTGCATCGGGGGTCTTTGGGGTCCTACATAAGTTTCCAATGTCATGAGGACCTTTCCCTCTGTCAGCAAGGAGAGGTTTTTTGCCGGCTCTCCCTTTTTGTAAATCTGGACACCGGCTTTATAAGTCTGTTCAGTAGCGATATCCGCAAATTTCTTTAACTCACCATCACTGAACCCTCTGAAAAAACCAAAATTCTTGAGCAGATCTACCGAAACCATGTGTCATTCCCTCCTTTCTGAAAAAAAGATACATGTTTTGGTATTGTTGCACTATTACCTTCTCTTCCTCCCCGTTATTATAATACCAATCTTTTATAGGGAATGCTATAAAAATATCTATTGAAATGCTTTGATCAGAGGTCAGTAAAGGATGCATAAAAGTATTGCATCTATTGGAAAAAGTGCCTAATATATAAAAATAATATGATGGTTTGAAACACCGTTATCTATGAGATTAAATAATATCCCTATATTCTTTATCCTTATTTTTCTCTTATATGCATGTGCAGGAGTTCCTGAAACGATCAGAGACATCCAGGATCTCAAACAGGATCACATGTATTATATTGATAAATCTGTTGCCGATCGTAAGCTGATAACTGCCGATTATCAAAAAAAGATGGATGCCAATTATGACGCCCTGTATTTTTCTCCCTGGCATCGGGAGAGACCCTTCTATCAGCTGGACATAATTGAATCTGGATTTAAAAAATACGGAAATAGTTTAGGTTATGGAGAAAATAGAAGAAAACATGAGAAGTCATGGATAAAAGATATAACTGCCAATGCCAATCTGGAAGATTATCCGAATAGCAGTTTCATAGCTATCACCATCGATAATGCTGATCTGAGAGTTATTCCTACACATAAACCCCATTTTTATGACTCAGATAGTTCATATAGCGGATATCCCTTTGATAACCTTCAAGAGTCATCTATTGCCGCGAATACCCCCGTTTTTATATCCCATATGACTAAGGATAAGGCCTGGGTTTTGGCTGAAACACCATATGCTGTTGGATGGATGTCGGTAAGAAGTGTGGCCTCTGTGGATGAAAGTTTCGTAAAAACCTGGGAAAGAGGCCAATACGCAGTCATTATAAGGGATAAAATCCCAGTATATGATGAAGAAGGATGTTTTCTTTTCAAAGCTCCATTAGGATCGGTGTTTCCAAAAATCGAGGAAGATACGAAAAGCATCAAGCTGCTCGTGGCCGTGGCGGATAAAAATGGCAAGGCATTTATGAAAAGCGCCGTTGTTTCGAAAGAAGAGGCAACTTCAAAACCCCTGAGATTGACGACCTTTAATATTGCTAATCTGGCCAACGAACTGATCAATGAACCTTATGGCTGGGGGGGCTTGTATCAGAACAGAGACTGTTCGGCTATGATCAAGGACCTCTTTACACCCTTCGGGCTCTGGTTACCGAGACATTCAGCAGATCAGGCAAAAGAGGGGGGCACATTCATAGACCTCCAGAAACTTTCTCCGGCAGAGAAGGAAATGATGATCCTGAAACAGGGTGTGCCCTATCTCACCTTGATTTGGCGCAGAGGACATATTATGTTGTACATTGGAAGCTATCAGGGCAAGGCCCTTATATTTCATAATTTCTGGGGAGTCAGAACGAAGGATTTACTGGGCAG
>PDVH01000280.1_pt1 | contig 13158 bp, 11 predicted proteins | sample 1369781 | NCBI WGS metagenome assembly PDVH01 (sample SAMN07795378, study PRJNA414565) | Alkali sediment metagenome, whole genome shotgun sequencing project. | isolation source: glacial lake sediment | place: Bosnia and Herzegovina: Donje Bare Lake | collected 2016-06
AGCAGACAGCCCACTACCAGAAGAAAGAGGTTCAGAAGGATCAGAAATATGAAAGGGTTGTCAGTATAAGCCCTGAATAAATTAAACAGCTTCATCGGCACTTCTGCGTCGATCAGATAATTCGTGAAACCAAGGGCGGCTCCCAGTATGATCAAAATCCCTCCCACCAGCACCATACTTTTTCGCATGACTTGAGGAAGTTCTCGCCATTTAATGTCTCGGTAGATGATCACTTCAACCAGGAAAACATAAACGGCTGTGATTGCTGCTGCTTCACTGACAGCAAAGTATCCGCTGTAAATGCCCCCTAGTACGACGAGAGGGAGAGGAAGCTCCCACATCGCTTCTCTTAATGCTTTAAACATCCGAGTCGTATCGAACTTGGTTCTTGGGATCTCAGCAGCGATTGCTTTCTGTACACTGAACGCGGAGAGCAGGACGACCATCAGGATGCCGGGCAGGAGACCTGCAAGAAAAAGTTGATTAATCTGCACCTTGGACACAATCGCATAGATGATGATAGGCAGACTGGGGGGAAAGAGAAGACCTAATGTCCCTGAATTGGTCACCAACCCGAGAGAAAATTTTTCTGGATATCTCCCGTGTAACAATGCAGGCAAAAGGATTCCTCCCAAGGCGATGATGGTGAGGCCGGTAGCTCCTGTCAGGGCAGTAAAGGCAGAGCAGGTGATGAGGGCGATGATGGATAAACCCCCGGGCAACCAGCCCAGGAGGGCATCCGTCAACCCGATCAATCTTCTGGGTGCCTTGCTTTCTGAAAGGAGATATCCGGCAAAGGTGAAGAGGGGGATGGCGACCAAAATGGGAGTGGTGGCAATTCGATGCATTTCTATGATCATGGCAGAAGAATCGATATGGCCGAAGAATAAAAGAAAGAGAGTCAGGCCAGAGAAAACAGTGAAGAGAGGCGCTCCGAGAAACATGAAAAGGAGAGCGATGAGGATCAAAAGGAAGATCATGTCTCTTCCTCTCGATCATGGAGGGGTTCCATTTTTCCCATCTCGGAAAGATTTTTAAAAGCACGAAGGCCGAATCGAAAAGTCATCAGACCGAACGTCATGGGGAGGATCATCTCTGGAATCCAGGCAGGAATATTTAAAAAGGTCATATTCTCCATCTGGACTTCGTTTTTAATAAATTTCAATGCAGCATAAGTCAAACCGCAACAGACAAAAAAGGAAAACAAATGGGTGATGAGGATGACGATATTCTTTCCCAAAGAGGGTAACCATCTCGAAACTACATCGATGTTGATGTGCTTTCCTTCTCGCGTGGCGAGGGTGGCTCCGATAAAACCGATCCAAAGGACCAGGTTCCTTAAGAGTTGGTCCCCCCAGTCCAGACCCGTGCTAAAAAAATTCCGGAGGATAATCTGTAAGAAGGCGATGAGGATCATGAAGCCCAAGAAAGTGACGATGAGGGTTTGCTCTACCCTATCAATGGCCTCATCGACCCGCTCCCATCGATTCATTATTTTCCTCCCCTTCGATAACTTTCCAGAAGAGAAGTTACTTCATCTAAGACTTTTTTAGAGAAGGTTTGTCCACTGATATGGCCCATTGCTTTATTCGATAGCCTCTTGTATTCATCGATTTGGTCCTTTGATGGGGTGATGATCTTGACCCCGTTTTTAACCATCACCTTAACGGCATCTCGATTTTCGTTTCGAGTGATGATCTTCAATTGATCCAGATGTTGTTGAAAACTTTCCAAAATGAAATTCTGGGAAGTTTGAGGGATTTGTTTAAAAATATCTTTTTTTACTACTACCCCACCTGCCAAATAAACCAAAGGGACATCGGTGAGATATTTGACCTTCGTGAACCACTGGAGGGAGATGGCTCCTGTCGGAGGGGCATAGACCACATCCACCAGTCCGGTTTGGAGCCCAACCAGAACATCGGGGACAGTGAGTGGGATGGCCTTCACCCCAGCCTCATCGAAAATGGCTTTGGACATCGGCGATTCCTCCCAGATCCATACCTTTGCCTTTTTAAGGTCGGCCACACTGGAGATGGGAAGGGTAGACATCAGGTAGACAAATCCGGCGTCAAACCAGCCCAGCAAGATATACCCATTGTCCTCGAAGCCCTTTCTAAAAAAAGAATCCATTTTTTTCAAAACGGTATCGACCTCTTCATAGGTTTGAAAAAGGAAAGGGACTTGCAGAACGTCCATCTCTTTAAAGAGTGTAGAGAGTCCAGCGGAAGTAAGAGCGACGCCTTGAATTTGGCCAATCTTCAGTTTTCGGAGCATGTCCATCTCATCCCCTAAAACCCCGCCAGGATAAATTCTAAACTGGACTTTGTTTTCCGTCTTTTTCATCACTTCTGTGTTCAAGGTGTTGAAGGTTTTCATCCAGGAACTTCCTTCTGGGGCGAGGGTGCCCAATTTGATCACTACGCTCTTTTCCACCCCATTGGCGGGTGGGATGAGAAAGAGGAACGCCAATAAACTGAGTCTTAGGATTTTCATCATATGATGACTGCCCATGTTCATTCTCCTATTCAAAATATTCTCCCACATGGCTGAGCAATTCTTTTGCCTGTTTTTTAGCCACGGTATTGATAAGAACTAAGTCTGGGGAAGTCTCAGCAGGAGTCTCTAAAACTTTTTGAAGGGTGGAGGTGAAGAGGTCTTTGTCCGTCATTTTTCGAGCGTAGTAGTTTGCATAATAGACATAAGCCATCAAAAACTTCCCCTGCCCAAGATCCAGAGCCTTCAGAAAATGTTCTTGGGCTTTTTTGAGATCTCCACCGACGATTTTCGGCCTGGAGGCGAACCATATCCCCATGAAGAGATGAGGGCCACCATAGTAGAACCCTTCATCGAGCTCCAAAGCCCTCTTCATCAGCGATTCCACTCTTGGGAGTTCAGATATGGCCTCGATCGAATCCAGGTTAAGGCGGATCCAATTCACCCAGCAGGTTGCCGCCCAAAAGATATAAGGCACATCTTTTTTCCCGAGACGCTTCAACCCTTCCTTAAAATCATCGAAAGGTCTCTGAAGAGGTTCCTTAAACCCTCTCACTTCGAGTGATCTCAAGGCATATTGTTTCCCCCTCTGATAGAGCAGACTGGCATACTCGTTATCTTGACCCTCCACAAAGAGGGAAGCAAAGGAAGAATAACTCTGGGCAGCCGCTATGAGTAACTGCTCATTGTCTGGCACTGCCTGGACCATCCCATCGATCAACATGAGATAAGCAGGCATCCCTTCCCGAAGAATTCTCAGGTCCGATTGTCTATAGGAAGCCCTCGCGACTTCTTCCAATAACGTCGCCGTAGCGCCTACGGTCAGCTTTTTGTTTGGAAGGCAGGAAGAGAGAAAAAAGAGAAGACATAAAAAAAGGAAAATCCAGGTTCGATGATGAAAGCCCTTCATCTTTGTTCCTCGACACCTTGAGACGACCTATTCACCTTAAGAAAATTTATATTTCTAAACCAGAAGCATGTCAACCTTTTTCATCAAAATCGTTTTCGCCTTGACAAATGGGAGGGCAATCGATGAAAATAACAAGACAATCTGGAGAGGAGATGAGCGTGAGGAATTATAAGAAACGCGTGGTGATCACCGGAATCGGTCCTGTCACCCCTATCGGGATCGGAAAAGAAACTTACTGGGAGAGTTTGACCAATGGGAAGTCTTCCTTTCGACGGATTTCATTTCCCGAAATAGACATGAGTCAATACCGGTGTCAAATTGGAGCCCCTATCGACGGATTTGACCTCTCTCATTTTGTGGAGAAGTCAAAACATTCCAAGCACCTTGGAAAAGCATCCCAATATGCCGTTGCGGCGACGTGGCTTGCTCTCAAGGATGCTGGGATTGAGCTCCAACAGAACGATATAGAAAAAGAGGGACTCCACCACAAACATACGGGAGTGTATCACCTGAAGGAATTGGATCCTTATCAGATTGGCGTGGTCATGGGAGTGGGTGTGGAGGCGATGGACTTGTTGGAACATTTCCATGAGCGTTTTCTATCCAGGGGGCTCAGAGGCATCTCCCCCTTTGCTCTTCCGAATATCTATTTGAGTTCCATCACCTCCCATGTGGCCCAATATTTTTTGATCCGGGGAACTTCTTATGCTGTCTCGACAGCCTGTGCGTCAGCCACTCATGCCATGATCAACAGTTTCCTTCAGATTCAGGGAGGTGGGGAAGACCTGATGGTGACCGGAGGGACGGATGCCTGTATCACCCCTTATGTTTTTGGAGGATTTGATGTGTTAAGGGCCATGTCAACACGAAATGACGATCCGAGCAGAGCCTCCCGACCTTTTGACCGGGAGAGAGATGGGTTTGTGATGGGTGAGGGAGCAGGAGTGCTGATCTTTGAGGAATTGGATCATGCCAGAAAGAGGGGAGCTCACATCTACGGGGAAGTGGTCGGGTGGGGGATGACAGCCGATGCCTACCATCTTACGGATCCCGATCCTGATGGAAAGGCGTTGGGTAAGGCCGTCAAGGATACTCTTGAAATGGCAGGCATCCCTCCAGAAGAGATTGATTACATCAATCCTCATGGCACCTCCACTCTGTTGAATGATAGGGTGGAGACGAGAATGCTCAAAGGCGTCTTTGGAAAGCAGGCTTACCACATTCCCATCAGTTCAACCAAATCAATAACGGGTCATCTGTTGGGGGCGGCAGGGGGAGTGGAGGCCATCTCAGTGCTGCTGGCCATCGAAAAAGGAATCATCCATCCCACCCTCAACTATGAATTTCCAGACCCAGAATGCGACCTCGACTATGTCCCCAACCAAGCGAGAAAGAAGGAGGTCAGATTCGGCCTTTCAATCTCAGCGGGTTTTGGGGGAGTCAATAGCGCCATCCTGATCAAGAAGTTTGAGGAGTAATACCTCCTTCCAGGCATTTCATAAAGCTCCTTTCTTGACACCTTTGATGAAAGGTTTATAATATTTTTATCCCTTTTAGTTGTCTTTAAAATCCTGGGCATCTATGGACCATTTTAAAATTGATCAAAAGCTTTTGGAGTCTATCATGGCCGATCTGAGGGAAAAGGGTTGTTCCCTTTCCTTCGGAGAGGTGACCCGAGTGGTGGATCTGATCACAGAGGAAGTGATTTACCGGTATGTGGATCGGCTGATCAGTCAGGCCGAAACCATCCTCGAGATCAATCCTCATCTCACCGAAAAGGAAATCCTTGAGACGGTTGCCAAAAACGTGGTGGAATATCTCGGGGCAGAGGCAGCCAGCATTCGGATATACGATCCTGGAAAGGAGGAGATGATCTCCTTTGGATCCTATCCTGCTCAGACGGAGGATCGTGAGGAGGCGATCCCTTTTGAAGATACCATCGCAGGCGAAGTGGTTAAAACACACCGAGCCTACTTTGTGCCCAACATCTTAAAAGAGGAGAAATACAAAAATAAGGAGAAGGTTCAAAAATTTGGAATCCATTCGATGTTAGCTGTGCCAATTTCGATTCCACGCTTCTCTTTGAAAGATGTGGATACGGAAGGATCCTTCCAAATCTACTATAAAGAGGTAGATAAGATATTTACTCCCCTGGAGGCGAAGATCGCTGAGATGCTTTCGAGAAGGGTGAGTTATGTCATCGCCCAAAAGCGGATCATGGACCTCCAGAAATTGAATGTGACCAAAGATAAGATTGTGGAGCAGATCTTCCTGAAATTGGGAAAGCGGGAAGGGATCAAGATGAAGGAGGTCTTCAATCTGGTCATCCCGGCAGCATGTTGTTTTAGAGGCTGGGTATCCAGAGATTCAGCATGGGATTGGGAAGGCCTTTTCGGTGAAGGAAGAACTCTATATTGATGCGGTGGTGAACCAGGCCAATCCTTTCGGTGAGTTTGAAAACGAGAAGATCTTTCCTGCCTACATTCTCATTCACAACCCACAGGAAAGCCATCTCCTTCCTCAAGACCTCAAACGATTTCTGGAGACCCAGCAAATCCACTCGGTCCTCTATCTCCCCCTGAAGGTGAACGATGTCGTCAACTATTTTTTGGCATTTGATGCCCAGGCCCACCATCCACGATTTTCAGACGAAGAGATTGAAATTTTTACCTTCTTCGGCAAAGAGTTGATGAAAGGACTGAGGCTGGAAAAAATGGACGATATCCTTCATGATTTTAAGAATCCATCCATTGCGGCCGCAGGATTTGCTAAACGGATTCAGAAGATCTTGGAAGATGGAGAGTTTCTCTCTAAAAAGGAGAAGGTAGCTCAGGCATTAGATATTATTCTAAAAGAGACATCCCGTATTCAGGAATTGGCCCTGACCCTTCACGGAGAGGGAAGGGAAGAAGTTGTCGATCTGACGGAGAAGCTGAGGAGACGCTTCCTCATCAATGAAGAGGCGATCAAGGAGTTGAAGCGGGAGAATGTCCATTTGATCGAAAACGATTTAGAATCTCCCTTGTGGATCCGGTGTTACCCCCTACACATCGAAAGGGTTTTAGATAATCTTTTCAACAATGCTACCAATGCTATGCCCGAAGAGGGAGGACATCTTTCCATTCGGTCCTATCGAAAAGATTTTTGGGCAGTGGCTGAGGTGACCAATTCAGGTGAAATTCGAGAAGAGGATAGAGACCGATACCTCCTCGGCGATGGGAGGGGCAGGGGACTCCATATCACCACTCGATTGGTCAAACAGATGAAAGGGAAAATAGAGATGGAGTCCGGGGGAGGTCAGACGACCTTCCGAGTGATGTTCCCTCTTGCCAAATAACTGGAAACGCAATTCTAATCCCCCTTATCCATCTTTAGGGAGGGGGATTTATTATTTTATAAGATATGGAAAGATTTTTTTGTCCAAATTGTAAACGTTACTATTCTATTCAGCCGGCGAGATGGCGATGCGATTGCGGTTCCTTTCTTGACCTCGAATTTGAATCCAAGTTTCCTATTGAAAAAATTCTAAAGCGAAGTCCTACCTTATGGCGATATCGCGAGGCAATCCCAATCCATAGTGATCAATCGATCCTCTCCATGAACGAGGGGTTTACTCCTCTGGAAGAGACCGGGTTCAATGGATATCGAGTTCTATTAAAGATTGATTATCTATTCCCGACAGGGTCTTATAAGGATCGTGGAGCAACGGTGCTCATCAGCAAGATGAAGGAATGGGGAATTGAAAAGGTGGTCGAGGACTCCTCAGGGAATGCGGGATCAGCCATTGCCGCTTACTGCGCCAAGGCAGGGATCGAATGTAAGATCTATGTCCCACACACTGCCTCCCCAGGTAAATTGGTCCAAATTCAAGCTTATGGGGCGACCCTAAAAAAAGTGGAGGGTTCGAGGGAAAGGACAGCTGAGAAGGCGATGGAGGCTGCCTCCAAAATCCCGTATGCCAGTCATTGCTGGAATCCCTTCTTCCTTCACGGGACAAAAACCTTTGCCTTTGAGGTATGGGAACAGATGGATTGGAAGACTCCGGATACACTCGTTCTCCCCATCGGACACGGGACACTTTTTTTAGGAACCACTCTCGGTTTTAAAGAGTTGAAGGAAGCAGGAATGATTAAAAGAATTCCTAAAATGGTGGGTATTCAATCTGCTTCTTGTGCTCCTCTTTATCAAGCCTTTAAAGAAGGTTGGAGGGAGGCCCGACCGATTGAGAAGAAGGAAACCCTTGCCGAGGGGATTGCTATCGCAGAACCCGTTAGGGGAAGGCAGATATTAGAGGTCATCAGGGAGACGGGTGGAGAGGTTTTGGTTGTGACGGAAAAGGAAATCAAGGAGGCCCTGAAGGAGATGGGTCGAAAAGGTCACTTCATCGAGCCCACCTCTGCTGCCACGATTGCTGGATTGAAAAAGTACCTGAGGAATAAGAGGCGAAAGGAAACTGTGATTTCCACTTTGACTGGGATGGGTTTGAAATCCGCAGGAAAAATGTTATAAAGATTTATCTTGACAACCCTTTGACAAACGATTAAATTTTCGAGCAAAAAATTCATTCTGGGTCTGTCAAAATACTAATTTGAATAACTGAAACTCTATAGAGATGTTTTGAGGAGGTAGACATATGTGGAGAGTGAATCGAGGCCGTACATCTTTATCCATTTTCTTAGTTGTTCTCATATTTTGTTTCATTTTTCCATCCTTACTCCTTGCCCAGGAGGAGAAAAAAGACCTCAGGCCGGAGCGAGGTATCGCTGTGTATCCAGAATTCTCTGGGGTCATCGTCTCAAAGGGAGAGGCGGTGAGAATGGACGTGGTCTTAGATAACAAAGGTCGGACGGATGAGACGATCGATGTGAAGATCTCGACAGTTCCGAAGGGATGGAAGGCCCAGTTGAAAGGAGCCAGTTATCTGATTACCGGGATGTACGTCCCCAATGGGAAGACAAAAAATCTGGCCTTGAATTTGGAACCAGATAAGACGATAGGGGTGGGGACGTATGGTTTTCAATTTGATGCTCAGACCTCAGATGGGAAATTCACTTCCACTCACAAATTGACCGTGGATGTTCAAGAACGAATCACTGGGGCTGATGATATCCAGATCACCACCTCTTATCCCGTATTAAGAGGCCAGACGGATGCACGGTTCGAATTTTCTATCGAAGTGATGAATAAGAGCGAGGTTGATCGTACCCTGAACCTTGCCGCCTTGGGACCAGAGAAATGGGAGATCAACTTCAAACCCGCTTATGAAGCAAAGCAAATCTCGAGCCTCCGCATTAAGGGAGCACAGAGCCAAACCGTAGCGGTGGAAGTCACTCCTCCGAAAGATGCCCTGTCCGGAGAATATCCCATCCTGGTGAAAATTAGCTCAGGAGATAAGAAAGCTGAAGCAAAATTGATGGTGATTCTGACGGGTATTTATAAACTCGATGCTGGAACACAGACTGGAATCCTCTCCTTGGAAGCTATGCCAGGGAAACCAGCCAATTTTTCATTCTATGTGAAAAATACCGGCTCTGCTTTGAATCGGAATATCAGCTTTTCCTCTTTTAAACCTGAGAATTGGGAAGTCACTTTTAAACCTGAGAAGATCGATGCCTTAGAACCCAATGGACATAAGCAGATAGAAGTGACAGTTAAACCGGCACCCCAAGCCTTAGTGGGTGATTATTCCGTAGGCGTTTTAGTGAATGGGGAAAAATCGGATAAGACCATTGAAATGAGGGTGACTGTGAAGGCTTCTACCGCATGGGGATGGATTGGGATTGCCATTATCATCTTCGTGATTGCAGGACTGAGTGCATTGTTCATCTGGTTAGGGAGACGTTAACGTGGAACGACAGATCGTCATTGAAGCTGAAGGGCTGACCAAAAAGTATGGTCATCAGGTAGCGGTGAATGATCTCAATATCCAAATCCGGGAGGGTGAGGTATTTGGATTCCTCGGCCCGAATGGGGCTGGGAAGACAACGACGCTGCTCATGTTTCTGGGACTCACTGAGCCCACTTCAGGAAAAGTCAAAGTCATTGGATTCGATCCAACACGGGACCCTTTCCACGTCAAGGAGAAGGTGGGGTATCTGCCTGAGAATGTGGGTTTCTATGATGATATGGATGCCAGGCAAAATCTTCAGTATATCGCCAGGCTGAACCGAATCCCGGATAAGGTTTCTGCTGGGAGAATTGACGAATCGCTCAAAGTGGTTGATCTTTTGGAAGAGGTGGGGAAGAAAGTTGGGACCTATTCGAAGGGGATGAGACAGCGCCTCGGGATTGCGGAGGTTCTGATCAAAGAACCCAAACTCATCTTCCTTGATGAACCCACGATCGGTCTGGACCCTGATGGGACGAATCGGATGCTCGACCTCATTCACTCTCTCAGCCGAGAAAAAAATATTACTATTTTTCTTTCCTCACACCTTCTGGACCAAGTTCAGAGGATATGCGATCGGGTGGGAATCATGATCAAAGGGGATCTGGTGGCCATGGGCCCCATTGAAGAATTGGCTAAAAAGAAATTGGGCGTTGATAAAGAGCATTATACGCTTGAAGAAATCTACATGAAGTACTTTAAGGAGGCCTAAATTGCACGGAATCTTCACCATATTTAGAAAAGAGATGGAGGATCACTTCAGCAGCATTCGGTTTCTCCTGATTTCGGCGTTAATCGTGATGGTAGGTGTGATCATTGCCTCGATGGTGGGCATGGACATTCAGGAGGAATCGAAAGGAGTGGCAAAGCCCACCTTCCTCTTCTTGTGGCTTTTTACCTCGACAGGAAAACTTTTCTCCTTTGTTCAATTCATCGGCTTTTTTGGTCCCCTGATCGGCATCTTCCTGGGTTTCGATTCCATTAATCGGGAACGGGTTTCAAGAACATTGAGCAAACTGCTCTCGCAGCCCATTTATCGGGATTCGGTGATCAATGCAAAATTTTTAGCCGGTGCGGCCCTCATCGCTATTGTGTTGGTCGCCATTGTTCTTATCATCTCAGGCCTCGGTATTCGATTGATCGGAGTGGTGCCAGGTTCGGAAGAAGTCTCGCGTCTTGTGATCTACCTTATCATCAGCATCCTTTATATCTCCTTCTGGTTGGGGATATCGATTTTATTCTCCGTCGTCTTTCGGAGCACCGCCACCTCTGCTCTGGCCTCTTTAGCCGTGTGGATATTTTTCTCCTTCTTCGTTAGCTTGGGTGCAGGTTTTCTGGCTAATGCAGTGGCTCCGGTCAGTCAAAGTGGAACCGGGATGGCTCTTGAGGTGGTTGAGAAACATGAAAAGGTAATGAGGGTCACTTCGTACTTTTCGCCAATGAATCTATATAATGATGCCACCTCTACAATACTAAACCCAATGAGAAAGGCAACTAAGTTAACTTTTGTAGGGCCAATGGAACAGCTTTCTATGTCTCGATTTCAAAATCCACTACCACTCCTGCAGAGCCTCGTCATTGTCATTCCCCATTTAATTTCTATTGTAGCCATTACTGTTCTCTGTTTTGGGGTCTGCTATCTTGTCTTTATGCGGCAGGAGATCAGAACGGTCTAAGTTGAAAAAGATGAGGAGATTGGGTGATAGGGAGATGGGGTGAAATCCTTGATGCTATTTCTCCCTAACTCCTCATCTCCCCACCCCCTATTTGATCCTCAAGAAAGCCATGCCAGTACAGAAACGAGAGATCTTCGGGTGGGCGATGTATGATTTCGCCAACTCTGCCTTTGCCACCACCATTCTCGCCGTCATCTTCAATCAATATTTTGCCACAGTCGTAGCAGGAGGAGAGAAAGGGGTTGAACTCTTCGGATTTCGTCTCCACGGTGCTTCCTTCTTCACTTTTTCCGTAGCTCTCAGCATGGCCATCTCAGCCGTGCTCTCTCCATTTTTAGGCGCCGTAGCAGATGCCTCGGCTTCCAAAAAGCGGTTTTTGATGGTCTTCTGTTACATCGCCATTCTCTTCACTGGCCTCCTCTATTTCGTTCATGCAGGCAACTATTGGAGAGGTGCGATCTTCTTCATCATTGCCAATATCGGTTTCGCCGGTGGAAATGTTTATTACAATGCCTTTCTTCCTGAAATCTCGACGGACGAAAACATTGGGCGAATTTCGGGTCTGGGATGGGCGTTGGGGTATATCGGGGGCGGGGCACTTCTGGGGATCAACTTAATCATGTTGAAATATCCAGATTGGATTGGATTCCCTGTCGGGTATTTCAATGTTCAGGATTGTTTCCTGTCCGTAACTTTGTGGTGGTTGATCTTTTCTCTTCCCACTTTTCTATTTTTAAGGGAGAGGGCACAAAAGACCTCTCACGCCATTGGAGAAAATTATTTCATCGAAGGTTATCAACGTCTCCAACATACTTTTCGTCGGATAAAAACCTTCAGGGAATTGACAAAGTTTCTTGTAGCTTATCTGATTTATAACGATGGAATTGAGACGGTCATCGTCATGGCTTCGATCTTTGGTGCTGAAGTCTTAGGGATGGAGACCGGCGAAATCATCCTCTTCTTTTTGATGATTCAGGGAATCGCATTTTTCGGTTCTCTCATTTTTGGATTTTTAGCAGATGCGATCGGAAATAAGAAGATCATCGTCATCTGGGCGTTCCGGTTAGGGATCCTTTGGGATCCAAAGACAGAATACTGGATCTTAGGGGTTCTGGCAGGGATCGTGATGGGTGGAAGTCAGGCAGCCTCCCGTTCTCTTCAAGGAATCTTCACTCCCAATGCCAACAGCGCTGAGTTCTTCGGTTTCTTTGCTGTCTCGGGAAAATTTGCGTCTGTTTTTGGACCACTGATCTACGGAATTCTGATTGCGATTACAGGTAGTGTCCAATCGGGCATCCTTTCCGTCCTCCTCTTCTTCATTGTCGGAATGGCGATTCTGTGGACGGTCAATGAAAAGAAAGGAATGGAGGAGAAACGGAGACCCGTCATATGAACTGAAAGGATTCAAGAGGTCAAGGATTCAAGCGGTTTAGTTAGAAACTTATCACTAGAAGACATACACTTGAACCCATGAATCCTCGAATCCTCGACCCCTTTTCTTAATATTTAAACCGAATTCTATATTTGACCTTTACTTCTTTATCTTTGGCAACGGGAACATCGAAACGGATCAAATGGGCACTTAGCTTTTCAAAGGGATGAGTGTTTGAGAGCATCTCCCAATCGCCAGGGATCGGTTCCTCCACTAAAACTTTAATGTCTTCTTTTTTGTGATTCCTTAAGCTCACCTCAAAAGCCACCTCGAAGAGATTGGAACCCAGACGTTTGTAATCCGTTTGAATTCTTTCTCCCACCACATCGAAGGCCTCTCCGATTTTGATCTTAAATTTTTCATCCTTTGGAGTATGGTCAATTCGGTCCTCTCCAACAAACTGGAGACTCCCATCTTTATCCTCTTTATAGACCCGGATTGTTCCCTTTGGTAACGGAATTCCGAGGTTATTCTTCTTGGTGTTCTCCAACTCAAGGAAAACCCCAATTTTTTGCTTATTTGAGCCCTGATTCATTTGATAATAGTAGTATTGAGATGAGCCTGCGAAGATAAAGAGTTTCTTAAGGGGCACTTGATTGGCGTCGAGAAGGGTCATCTGTTTAGTTTGATTATCTTTGACCGTGGTTCTACGATCTAAGGTGTAAAGGTGATATTCAAAGAAAGACTCTTCCTTGAATTGGGGGCTTGCCTCTTTTGCCGCAGCCATGGGCCTGGCGTAATCCATCCTCATCTCACC